>CEOO01002344.1_pt1 | contig 11037 bp, 5 predicted proteins | sample 530321 | NCBI WGS metagenome assembly CEOO01 (sample SAMEA2619927, study PRJEB7988) | marine metagenome | biome: marine biome (ENVO:00000447); feature: surface water layer (ENVO:00002042); material: "saline water (ENVO:00002010), including plankton (ENVO:xxxxxxxx)" | depth 5 m
AAAAAATGGATGAACTTTGATGGCGACAAAAGTAGTCTATATGCAAGCGGCGGCGATCAAGAGATACTTTGCGAGGTACTCAAGAAAAGTGATGGATTTGGTTTTAATCGAAAAGTTTTTCCAATGAACGAATTTAATACCGAGCCACGCTTCGTCGACGAAAACACTTTCATTGTTCATTTCATGGCCTATCCACATCAGCTAAAAACCATATTTATGAACTATTGGGTTTCTAGATAAAACACGGAACGTGTATATCATATCATGAACCAATTGGGCGATCAATCATAACAACATTTTATCATGGCAGAGAATCAAGTATATTTAATCAAAAGCGGACAAAACTCATTTGTTGAAGAAACAGAGGCAGTTGTAGGTATTAGCGGCGGTAAGGTGGGCATTGGAACCACCACTCCAGAAGCAGATTTGCATGTTACTGGTAGTGTTAAGGTTGGCGGAGATCTTGCGGTTGATGGTACATTCACAACTATCAATAGTAGCACCGTTAGTGTTGACGATAAAAATATTGAACTTGGCAGTACGGATAGTCCGACAGATCTAACTGCAGATGGTGGAGGTATCACTGTTAAGGGTGCAACCGATAAAACTTTCAACTGGCTTGATGCTACAGATGCGTGGACATCCAGCGAGCATTTATATTTAGCCGATGGAAAACATTTTTCTGCTGATGAGTTGCGCGCGCTTGATGGTGATGGATTAAAATTATCCGACCAAACAGCCAGTGGCGTTTTGATTAAGGGTGGAAAAGTAGGTATACATCAAGCCACTCCTGTTTACGATCTTGATGTTGATGGTAGTGGTAATTTTGCTAGTTTGTATGTTGGTGGAAATGCAGTATTAACTGGAGAAGGTTCTATTTTTGGAAAATGGGAAGATGGAACTTCCGAGGGAGAGATTTTTTATACTGGAGGGAATGTTGGTGTTGGGACTGATGATCCAGGGCACGACTTTCATGTTGTTGGCGACAGCGTGGTTGATGGAAATTTTGTGGTCAATGGAACCAGTGGAAATTTGAATGTTAGCAACTTTAATGTATCTGGAGATAGTATTGTATTAAACTATCTTGGTCAAGGCTTAACTAATAGTCGAGGAGGATTGATTGTAAAAGATTCTAGCGATGCTAGCAAAAGCTTGGAGTATGTTGAGGGTTCAGATTTTTGGCTTTCTAGTGAGAGCGTTCAAATTGCCGACGGAAAAGAATTGCAAACCGATAAAGTTCGCGCGATTGATGCTGGAGGATTATCATTGCAAGACGATGGTGGTAATGGAATATTTATCGAAGATGGCGGTCAGGTTGGGGTAAATACATCAAGTCCAAATTACAGCTTGGATGTTAATGGTTCCGCAAAAATTGCTTCGGATTTTTATGCTGGTAATGCATTTAAAATATCTGCTGGTGGCGCAGTGGGAGATATTGCTCCTGCTAGCGATGGAGATATTATAAAATGGGATGATACAAACAATAAATGGGTTGCTGGCGCAAATCTTGGCGGCGGAGGCGGCGGAGGAGTTGGAGAAGTTCCTCTTGCAACAATAGATAGTCTACCATCTGGACAGTCAATTTATCAAATCGACTTTGCTGAAACTTACAATGTCGAGCCGCGAATTGCTACGCAGCTTGAGATTGATGGCGAAGGATCGATCATTCCGTATGTTGTTTCTGGAGTATCTACAAGTGGATATCATTTGATTTTTGCACAAGACATACCCAACAACAATTATCGTATACACACTACATTTGGTGGTCGTGATGTGCATTGGGAAACTGGCGCGGGCGCGTCTTTATATTACAATGATGGCGATGTAAGCATACAGCGAAACTTTACAATTGGTGGAAATCTAACTGTCAATGGAACCACTACTACTGTCAATACAGAAACTGTTGAAATTGAAGATCATAACTTGGTGATCGCTGCCAATACTGGATACAATCAATTGGATAGTCAGTATCCAGCTGGTGGTGCATATGCTGGTATTCTTTGGGGTACTGGAGATGCTGGAAGTGCGTCACCTGTCAGCTTGACTTATCAAACAAGCCAAGGTTTTGCGTTTGAGGGTGGTAATGTCGGCATTGGTACTACTGCGCCCGATCAGATACTCACTACTCGCCCAACTCAGGCAGGTAAGTATGGTATTCATATTATCAAACCTGAAACAAACGATAGTCTCGGTGGAATTTTTGTAGAAACAGATAATACAACAAGTTTATACTTAAAGGATAGAGATGCCTCCGCTGGCACTTCAACAATCAGACTTAAAGCGAAAGGTGATACATTTTTTGATGGTGGCAATGTTGGTATTGGTACTAGGGTTCCTGGTCTTAAATTACATGTACATTCAGGCGCAGACAATGATAATACAATACTTGAGTCAAGTGACACAGCAGTCACATTAACGCTTAAAGACAGTACTGGAACGGCAAAAATAGAATCTCGTAATGATTTTAGATTTTCCAATAATGCGGGCGCAGACGAAATTATGAGATTGACTGCCGATGGCAAAGTTGGTATTGGTACTACGAGTCCTGGTAGTTTATTGCATGTTGCGCCAAAAAACAATGTAGACGCAGATGGAGCTACAACTAATGAATCTTATTTTAAGGTTTATGATAATTCTACTAGCGGATTAGGTCAGGGTAGAAATGGCGGTGTGGTTTACATCGACGCAAATTACTATGCATCAACAAGCGATGTGCTTCATGTACTTGGAAGGGGAGAATCTAAATTCGTAATAAAAGGCAGCGGCAATGTTGGTATTGGTACTACGGATCCTGGCGCAAAATTAGATGTTCACGGACAGGGAGCCGATATTGCAGTGACATGGACAGATTCAACCGACCCTCAAAATCCCGTGGTTAAAAGCTCTGCCTTATTGGGAAGTACTAGTGTCGGGGATGGTATTCTTCAGTTATATAATGCCGATGGAACAACTAGTAGCAGAATAAGAACAGATGCTGATTCGTATGTCTTGGGGGGTAATTTTGGTATTGGTACTACGAATATTAATTATAGATTGGATGTTAAAGAAGCTGCTAATAATACTTATGCTGCTCGAATATGGAATGGCGGAGGAGATTCTTACGGGTTACTTGTTAAAACTAATTCAGGACTCAGCGAAAACTTTCCAATACTTGACTTAGAAAACGTTTCTTCAAATGTATTTAGAGTTCAAGCAAATGGCAATGTTGGTATTGGTACTACGATTCCTGGCGCTAGGTTAGAAATTATTAATACAAATACTACTACCGCTGAAAGTTATGGATTGTCTGTTCAGGGTGGAGGGAACAGTTCGTCGACTGGATATTCATTACGAGCATTAGATCAATCTGGTAATGTAGACTTTTTTGTTAGGGGAGATGGCAATGTTGGTATTGGCACTACGGAGCCTGTAAGTATTTTACATGTTAATAAGTCAGTTAATACTACAAATACTGGATTAACTATTTCAAATTACGATAATACAGCCGGAACAAATCAAGCGATTCGATTAGATTTTGGATTAGCTAGAAATAGCGGAGCACTAAAGCCTTATGCTGGCAGAATATTGGTTGGTAAAGAGGATGATTGGGTATCTGATGATAAAGAAATTAATTCGTTTATGTCTTTTAATGTATTCGAGGAAAATGCAATAAGCGAAAAAATGCGCATTACTTCAAACGGCAATGTTGGTATTGGTACTACGGATCCTGGAACTAATAAATTAGACGTACAAGGTACCGTAAGTGTTGGTGCATCCTCAACTTCAACTTCAGCTGGTTATATCAAAGTACAAGGTTATAGAAATGTAGCCGATCAAGGAGTTTTGGGTCATATTAGATTTGATAATCAAAACGAAGGTAACACGGCAGGTAAAATCGAGGTTTACGCAGGAGGCAGTACAACCACAGGAACAATGCGTTTTCATACTTCAGGTAGTGAAAAAATGCGCATTGCCGCAAACGGTAATGTTGGTATTGGTACTACGAATCCTGGTGCGCCATTAGAAGTTGATGCAATAAGAACATATGACACCGCAGATCCTCCGAATGTAACAGCTGTATCTGGTGGTATTATTGTTCCACGCATGACTTCTTCCGAGAGGGCTTTAATATCTAGCCCAACCGATGGAGAAATTATATACAATACCACAGACAATCGATTTGAATTTCGTCAAAATGGAGCATGGGTATATTATGCCGCAACCGCCGTATAACACTACAATCTTAAACAAAAAATAAAAAATGAAAAATTTCTCAGTAAAAACCGCGGATTTTGATAGTTTATCGATAAGTGGCGAATCGCCGATTGTACAAAGTGATCTTGGCACCGCGCCAAATCAAATACCATTAAACAAAGATTTAGGCAGCCTTGCTTATATGAACGCGCCGCAGATCGAGGATCTCAATGTGGACGCTCTAGAATTGCGCGAAATTGCCGCAGAGATGAGTGAAACTGCGGTTGATGTGTTTGTATACGATACGCGCAAAGACAGCGATGGCGGCGCTTGGAGAAGCCGTACAAGTCATACCAGTTGGTACAATGAGGAATTGAATACCGCGACTCGTGGTGGTCGTCGCGAATTTCCCGCGGTGGCAGTGATTGTTGCGGAGGCAGATAAGGTTACTATTTATGACGGCGATGATCCAGATTTGAGTATGTGGATGGTGTTTAATGCTTCGGGCGGAAGAATGATTTGGGCGACCCAGCTTAGCTGTGTAAGCTCATTGAATGCTAGGCTGTCTATAGGTTCTCCAGCTTCTGGATTTCGTTATATTGATTTCGTCTCAGATAAAAATAGGGAATGGAGAACGAGTGGAGTGAATTCTGTATCCGGCGATATATCCGAGCGAAACAGCGGAAATTTAACTCTTATAGATATTCCTGGACAAGATGTTATAGTTAATCAAATTATAAGAGACGTCGCCATGACCGTTCTTCCTAATGCCACGATTGATAGTGATACAGGTTTGCCGATTCCCACCATCGCGGTGGCAACAGATGGTGGCGTGAGTGTTATCAAGGATGATGGACTGGTTGAATCTGATTCATCTGTTTATGATAGATCAAATATAACTACAATTGGTTTAACTGAAAATAGAATATATGGGACATCTGCAGCTGGAGCCAATCTAGAGGATGCGGTTTTCTTTTCTCAACCAATTACCCTTCCTTTTCCTGAGGGAGTGGACACAAGGTATCCGTTTTTTGTTAGTTCGGATGCAGCTTTACAATTCGGTTCTCTTATGGATGAGAATTCAGAAAAGCATATTATTTCTAACGATGGCAGGGCGATAGGTGGCAATTTAGCCCTAGGGCTTCTTGATGAACAAGCGCAAAATCCTACAACAGGAATGCTTTGCGCTGTTTCCTCCTCCTACAACACCGGTTGGATGCCCGGCGACATAAAATTGGCCGCATTATCAGACACAAAAATTGAAACAGTGGGAGTGGATGAATCGAATAGTGTGATAAATAATGGAGAGGACTGGACTGGGGTCGAAGATTCAACGACCGAACCTACAGGATGGACGCTAGAAACCGCAGGGTCCGCAAACTATGCTGTTGCGAGCGGCGAGTTAACTATCAATCAAACAGGGATAATTTCTGCTAAAATATATCAATCTTTTGATGTTGTTGAAGGAAAAGTTTATAATCTTGAAGTTAGGTACAAAGCTAACTCTGGTACGGCTAGATATCAAGTTGCTGATAATGCTTTTGGGGTCGGAAGCGCTATTGCTTTAGTGGATATAACAACTACATCATATGTAACTGAACGCAAAACATTCATAGCCCAAACTACTGGCAAATATTCAATAGCCATATCTTGTTATGGTGGAGGAGCCAGCGCAACATTTGATTATGTAACAATAAAACAAACCGGCGAATTAATAACAAACGGAACATTTGACGATGGAACAGAGGGGTGGGAGCAGGGAAATACCGCTAGCATTGGTTGGGATAGCTCTAATGAGTGTATACAATTACAATTTTCAACAGGTGATTGGAATGCTTCATATCAAGCGATATCTACTGAAGTTGGAAAAAAATACACTGTGTCTGGCGAAATTATAAGTAATCCAGGTATAGCAACTATTCATGCATTCACAAGTAATAGCGATTCTGGTATAAATTGGCCTGATAGTTTGGCTGGTTCTGGTAATTTTTCATCTACCACTGGTAACGCAAGCTTTTCTTTTGTGGCTACGGGGTCTATTACTTACATTTATTTATTGATTCACACAAGCGGAGGAACTAGTAGTTATTATAAATTCGACAACATCTCTGTTCGCCTCGCCGAAGATGATCGAAGTGTAAATGACAACGGATTGCAAGTATTTGGCGAAATTGACAAAACTCCAGTTGCACCAGGCGCCGACCTTGTAGCATATAGTGGATTCAGCGCGAACAATTATTTGATGCAGCCATATAACCCAGATCTTGATTTTGGTACAGGGGATTTTTGTATTATGGGATGGTTCAAGGGAACGAGTACAAATGGTACTATTTTGGATAGAGCTAATAGCGGCGCAACTCTAGGCAGGGTAACCTTAACATTTTCTACTTATCTAGAATTTAAAACAATATTTAATGGGGCTACTATAACTTGCGCTTCTAATAAAAGTATAAGTGATAATACTTGGCATTATTTTTCAGCAGTAAGAAGAGATGGAAAATTGTCTATTTATATTGACGGATTTCTGTCGAGTTCGGAAGAAGACTCTAATCATGATCTTTCTAATCCTGATGCATATTTAAATGTAGGCCTTCGTTATAACTTAGCTGGGTCGCTTGGGAGTGGCGATAATTTAGCTTTACTTCGCGCCAGTGCAACCGCTCCAACCGACGAACAAATCGCTAAGATCTACCGCGATGAGAAAGCACTATTTACTGATGGCGCGGGTGCAACACTACATGGAACAAGCGATGCAGTCACTGCACTAGCATACGACGACAAAACCGAGCTGTTGCATGTGGGCACAAGCGATGGCCGCAGTGATTTTAGTGGACTTCGCCGCATCAATAACACAACAACTGCTGTAACGACAAGTATCAGCGCAAGCAACAATCTAATCGCAGAACAATGACAGTAAGAATAAATAAACAAAAAATAAACCTCCGCGAAAAACTGACGGAGTTCGAAGACAAAGTGAATTTTGACGAGGTTGTCCGCGGCCTTGGAGAGTATACAGGGAATGTTGGTATTGGTACTACGAATCCTGGTCAAAAATTAACTGTCGAAAGCGATCAAGAGGATTATGTGGCTAAATTAATTAATACAAGCGCCGATCCGGCCGGCCTGTCGATACAGCTTACTGCTGATATTGCGAATGCATCTAATGATTTTATTAGATGTTTTAAGAATACAAGCGATATAAGATTTAGAGTTTATAGTAATGGTACTGTTTTGGCAAATACCACTGAGTATACTTCTGATGATCGCGTAAAACACAACGAACAAAATATCGTCGGAGCAATCGAGACACTTGGCAAGCTTACTCCCAAAAAGTACATCAAAACAACCAAAATGTACGAAGCCGATCACAACTTCGAACTTGATGAAGATGGTAATCCAGTTGATGCGAATGGCGAGCCAGTGGAACACAGCATCGAAGCTGGTGTTATTGCACAACAAGTATTGACAGTTGACGAGCTAGCATTTGCGGTTAGCCCAGAAAGTGTTGACGAAGATGGAAATGTTACAGGCCCACACGGTTTAAACTACAATAGTTTATTCACTTATGCAATCGCCGCCATCCAAGAACAGCAACAAATAATCGAAGACTTGAAATCCAGAATCGAAACTCTAGAATCTAAATAAAAATGAACAACAAATACCCAACAACCAAACCAAGTTTAAATCTAGACTTCGCGAACACAAAATCTTTGGATCCGCGCATCACCTTTCGCCGCGGCACACCTGGAACATATTATGATGGCGTGACACATGCAAAAGCAGAAGAGAATTTATTGAGTTATAGTGAGGATATTAGTAATTCAAAATGGAGTAAGAATGAATCTACTGTTAGCTCAAACTCAATAGCAGCACCAGATGGAGGTACTACTGCAGATAAAATTGTAGAAAGCAATCAAGCAGGAAATCATTCTGTATATCAGATTGCAAATTTATCTAGCACTACTTCTCAGTTTGTTTTCTCGGTTTATGCAAAAGCGGGAGAAAGAAGCGTTTTATCTTTGAATGGAAATCGAACTGCGTTTTTTAGCGTGTTATTTGATTTAACGAATGGATCATTTATTAGTAAATTTGAGTCTAATTGTAGGATAGATTCTTATAGTATCGTGGATTCGGGAAATCAATGGTTTAGGTGTTCGGTGGTTGTATCTCCGACTTTTAGTGATACTAGTCCTAGATTGAATCTTTCTGTTGCCGATAGCAATGTTCCTAGTTTTGATAGTGTTTACCGACCAACTTATACTGGTGATGGATCTTCTGGTTTGTATGTCTGGGGCGCGCAACTCGAACAACGAGATACTGTTACATCATACACTGCAACAAACGGAGCGCCAATAACAAAATATCAACCAAAATTAATGACAGCCTCGCCCGACCGTGCGAGATTTGATCATGATCCAATCACTGGCGAAAGCAAAGGATTGTTGATTGAAGAGCAGCGTACCAATTTGATTGCGTATAGCGAGGACTTTAAATCAAGCTTTTGGGATAAGAGTTGGGATGGGGCGGGTTATTCAAACGAACACATTTATTCTAATCAAGCGATTGCTCCAGACGGTTCATTGTCCGCTTCAAAAGTTTCTCCTGGATCAGACTCCGGAGTTCATTACGTTGGGTCGGATCAAGCGAATATATTGGAGAATACAACTTACACAATTTCATGTTACTTGAAGAAAGGTGAAATGGATACTGCAATGCTTTCTATGTGGTCATACGCTGATGTGAATGAAGGCGTGAGTTTTGATTTAACAAATGGTGTTTCAGATGCATCTTGGGGTGGCGCAGAAATTTTAGATCATTCAATTACACATGTTGGTAATGATTGGTATAGATGTGCTTTTACTGTTAATTCTGGAACTGGCACTTCAAGTAACGCTGGCTTTTTATATCTATATATAGATAGTGCTGGGGGTACAGTACCTTCGGGTTATTCTGGTAATGGTTTTGATGGTTTGTATATATGGGGCTTTCAGGTAGAACAAGCAACTTTTCCAACCAGCTACATCAAAACAACAGGCGCAAGCGCCACGCGCAGCGCCGACAATGCCTCAATAACAGGTGAAAATTTTAGCAGTTGGTATAGACAAGATGAGGGTTCTATATATAGTGAAATTAGTTCGTTTGATGATAGAGATAGTCAGGCAAGAATAACATTATCTGACGGAACTGATAGCAACAGAATATTCATGGCGGCAAATATAGGTAGTAATATACTAAAAGTCGACGGCTGGGGAAGTTCCAATATTGGAGATTACGATTTAAATATAAACAATTTTGAGGTTAATAAAATATACAAAAAAAGCTTTGGGTTAAAGAGAAATGATTATTTTATCTCGATAGATGGACAAGCTGAGAGTGGGGTGACCTCACAGGACATGCCTCTTCCTTTGGTTAATAGATTTGATTTTTCTACAAGATCTTTCACGCATTATGTTAATGGCCACATCAAGAAACTCGCATACTATCCCCAACGCCTCACCAACGAACAACTACAAAATCTAACAAAATGATCTACTATTTAAAAACCGCGAATCGAGAAGAATTGTATGCCGCGCTAGTCTCCTCTGGAGCTGCGCGCGAAATCGAAAACGAAGACGGCGAAAAGATTTATGCTTTCGTTGAAGGTGCAGAATTTGATGAAATTGGCGCCATCGTTGCGCCACTCAAAAAGTTTGTGCGCGATGAAGATGGCGAGATTGTTTTCAAAACACGCCAAGAACTCGTCGCAGAGGCCACAGAAGAGGTTTTGTGGACTGAAGATGACGAACTACCTGAAGGAGTGGTTGCAGGTGACGTAAAGACCCCTGCTGAGGAAGCGCAATACAAAACAGTAATCACTGACCAGCCAGAAACCAAAACGGTATACAAAGAAGTTGACGGCGAAAATGTTGCTGTTGTAGAACCTTTAAAAATGCTTTCTCTTGGAGATATCAAAACTCCCAAGAAAGAACAAGTGCTCGAGCAGATTTTAATTCAAGAAGCAGTACAAGAAGTTCTCTGGACCGAAGAAGAAACTCTTCCTGAGGGAACAGGAGTTGGCGACGTTAAAATTGTTGGTCAAGAAGCTGTGTACGAAACAAAGGTAGTAGAAGCTGCACAACCTGCTGTATTCTATACAGAAGAAGAAATCGCCGAATCGGGTAATGCATATCATGCAAACATTCGTGGCATCGCTGGAGAAATCGGAAAACTTCTTCCTGCTATCAAATCACCTACTCGTCCCGCGCGAGTTTGGTGGAGTTAATTTTGTTTTTTAAAAGTCTGCGCTTGGCAGACGTTTCCAAGTATTATCTGCAACACACATATATACATAATTTTCATCATATGTAATTTGTCCTTTTGTTCCTGCAGATGTTTTCGTTGATGGAATGGCTGTTGGTTGAAAGTTTAATGCATCAAAGCTTCCTGATACATTGCTTATTATATCATTGTCTCGTTTGTAGAAACTGTATAAATCACCTGTGGCTGTATGTAGTGAATTGTTGGATTCCCATTGTTTGGTGCCAGTGTTCCATTGTATTGAATTGTTTTCTGCATTTGGTGTTACGCCTCCAATTGCTCCAGAGATATTTATTCCCGACACATTCAATTCAGATGGTAAAACAATGCCGCCTTCTGGGGTGGCCGATATTTGAGTGCCTGTTTGGCCTTCTGCTCCGCCAATGTAAAGAGAATTATCGGAAAGATATAAATGTCTAATTTTGTATTCTGCAGATCCAATGTCGTATGTTGAGTTTGTGTCTGGTATGATATGAGAATCTAAGTTACCTCCAAGATAATTTGCTACATCTGTGTCGCTATAAGTTGTTGAGTTTGCGCTTAAATTTTGTACAACTCCTGAAATTT
>CEOO01100988.1_pt1 | contig 11018 bp, 11 predicted proteins | sample 530321 | NCBI WGS metagenome assembly CEOO01 (sample SAMEA2619927, study PRJEB7988) | marine metagenome | biome: marine biome (ENVO:00000447); feature: surface water layer (ENVO:00002042); material: "saline water (ENVO:00002010), including plankton (ENVO:xxxxxxxx)" | depth 5 m
GAAGTTTTAATAGATGGACTAAAAAACGCACTAACTATTCCAACGCTAAATATAAAATATTTGAAAAGATTCATATTTTATATTTAATGAAATTAAGTATTTATATCATTTTTGTGTATTTAATATTTTAAAATCTTTATAACTAATAGTTTTTTCCTTTTCTAATCCAGGAGGTTTTTTAGGAACTTTTTTACGTCTATCTTTTGCTTCTTGTTTTTTTTCATTTCTTAAAGCACTATCGATATATAATTCTTTTAAATATGTTCCAACTAAATAAGATCCTTCATGTTGATCTATTTCACCATCTTCTATTTTTTTTAATATAGTTAAAAATTTATCTAATATATTTAGGTCTAAGTTATCATTTTTTATTTTATTATAAATATCAGTATAATTATTAAATAAAAAAGTACATTGGTTTGTACACATTTTATCAAATTCACTTGGATTACTTTTAGATAATCTTTCATATTTTTGTTTTAAATAAACCATTTGTTTTACATCATTTCTAATTAAATTACTTTGTTTTTTAGAACGTATATCTTCAGTACAATCGTCACTATCATTTGCCTTAATTAGTGCAGCAAGATCTAGTTTTTCTTGATTATTTAGTATTCCATTATTAGACATATTATATAAATATAAGTCACACTTTATATTTATATATTTTTAAATGTTTTAATATTTATTAATATTAATAATGTTAGAAAAATATTTAAAATTGTTATTTAGTTTTAATGTAAAAAAAAATATTAATTTATTTTTAATAATTTTAGTTTTATTAATATCAGCTTTATTATTTTTTGGTAATTTTAATTTAGTAGAAGGATTAATTTGTAATAATAAAAGTACTGCTTCTGTTATTCCTGGAAGAGGAAATTCACAAAAACTAGAAAATGTTAATAATGAGTTTCAAGGTTTGACTCAATCTTGCCCCGAGTAATTTTTAATTTAATATTATTTAATAAATATTTTTAATAAATATATTTTCAATAATTTAAATTGTTTATTTATTATAACTATACATAAATGGGTTTAGGAGATTTAGGAAATGTTGTAATTATATTGATAATATTTATGTTTTTGCATTTAATGATTGCATTAAGTATAGGTATATCCACTATAAAAAATAATTGGGATGAATATAAGTGTAATCCTGCAATAATGCCATTTGCAGATATATTTGGATATGACACAAAAGAAAATTATGAAGAATGTGTAAAAAGTCAACAAATAGACTTTATGTCTAGTTTTTTAGATCCAATATTTGGATCTCTAAAAATATTTGCAAGTATGGGGAATAGCTTTTTAGAAACATTTGAAGAGATTAAATTATTTGGATTAAATGTTGATGGAAATATTGGCGATATATTTAAATTGATAACAGATAAAATACAAAATATGGGAAACGAGTTATCAAAAATGTATATAGTTATAACAGATACTTTTGGAAATTTATTTTCAGTAATTACAGTTATTTATTATATGATACAAGGCGGTATTATTACTGCACAAACAATTTTTACAGAAAATTTAACAGGAACATTAGTACAAATTGTGAGTTAGTACAAATTGTGGGTTAGTACAAATTGTGGGCGATATAGCATAATTTTATAATATATATATAATGTAAAAATTTAATAATAACTAATTAAATTTTTACATTATATATATTTTATGTAGTTATAATAATTAGTATTATGAATGATAATATAAATAATATAAATAATATAAATTTATCTAATATTATAAAAGATTATTTTAATGAAACTCCATATTTTGATCTATATAATTTAGATATATGGATTTCTATAGTTATAATATTTATTGTTTTAATAATTGTAATTTATTTTTTTACTATTAATACATTACAAAATCAAAAAATAAATTTTGAAAAAAATAAATGTAATCCTCTTTTTATGCCATTTGCATCAACTTTAAATCCAGAATACGCAGATGATCCTTCATTTGTTCAAAATAATTTAAAAGAATGTTTAAATAACACTAATTATAATATAGCATTAGAAGTAACAAGTCCTTTAGATGGTTTTTTTAATTCCATCATGAACTTTTTTAAATATTTAGGAGAATTAATTGCAAAATTTATAAGTTTTTTAATGTATTTATTACAATTATTATATAAAATTTATGAGTTAGTAATAGAACGTTTAAGAATTATTTTATCATCAATAAATAATTTATTTATTGGAATTGGTGATTTTTTTAATCATATATTAGGTTTAATAGCTAATTTATATTATACAATAATACTTTTAGTAGATAGTTTAAAATATGTATTCACAATAATTGCTTTATCTTTTTTTATAATGGCATTAATACCGGCAATTATATCATGCAGTATATCTTTTGTTATTATGATGACAGCACTTATAACAGCTGTTTCTATGGGTTGGTTATTTCCACCATTTGCACCATTTTCAATGATGTGGTTATTTGGTATATTTGGTACTACTCTTGTAACCTTTTTAATTTCATTAGCAATTGTTATAATTTTTACACTACTATACAATATATTAGGAAATTTTGCTGCAGAAATTATTGAGAATGGACCACGTTTATCATTACCAACAACAGGCGGTCCTGATAGCGTTCCTCAATATCCAGCACCTACTAATACAGAAGATTGTACATAATAATATATAATAAATAATAAAAATATATTATTTTAATATAGAAATGAATATAAAATTTTTTTTATTATTTTTAATATTATACATTATATTTAGAATAGTAATTAGTTTTTTATTTAATAAAAAAGAAAATTTTAATAATTTAGATTATAGCACTTTTGAATCATCTGGTAATTTAGCTTATCATTTTGGAAATAAATTTAAGTATAGTAATATGAATTTTAATGCTTATCCAAATGTTGAAATTAATCCAAATAAACCACTTTTTAGTAATAATAAATTTTTACCAGAATGTTGTTTATATTATAATGATTATTCAAGTTCAAAAGGTTGTCCTTGTATAACACCTGATCAACAATATTATTTACAAAGACGTGGAATAAATAGAGATGAATCGTCTTTAACTCAAGAAGGACAAAGTTATAAAAATATATATTATAGCCCAACATTAGCACTTAAAGGTGAAGAATTTCCTTTTAATCCATTGGTAAGTTCAGATTATAATATTTATATAAGTTCTGAATTTAACCCAAGTGATGCAAGTAAAGGAGAATTTCGTAGTTATACAAATAATCCTTCTTATGAAACTGAAAATGATGGCTTAAATTATAATAATTAATTATTATAATTAATTATAATATATATACCTATATATATGTATAAAACAAAAAGATATAAAACAAAAAAATATAAAACAAAAAAATATAAAACAAAAAAATATAAAACAAAAATATATAAAAAAGCCAGAGGTTTAGAGGAAACAAAATGTGAAAAAATCATGGGTAAATGTTTTAGGGATAAATGTGGGGAATGTATGGGATGTTTCCAATTATTAAATAATGAAGATAATCCAAACTATGTTTTTAATAAACAACATAAAATTTATGAAGATGGAAATCCTTTTATACCAGAACATATTTTAAAAAGAGAAGCCCCTTTAACTAAACCCCCTTTAAAGAGAGAAAAACGCTTTAAAATATCAAAAACAATTGATGCAAAATTAGGAAGAGATATTGCTTCACAAATATTGAAAGAAAAAGAACAAAAATTTTAATTATATATATTTTAAAAATTTAAAAATAACATTTTATTAAATTTAAATAATATGTTATTTAATTATTTTATTTTAATACATTCTTTTTTATTACCAAAACTAGTTACTATTAATAAAAAAAATAGTGTAATAAATAATGTTAAAATGGGATTTGAAGAATTAGACAATAATTATGATGAATATGGAAATATTATTAATAATACTTTTAATCTTCATATGAATCATGAATTAAATTCAACAAATGATTCAAATAATTTTCCATCTTTTTATAAGTTTTTGAGAGAACGTGAAATAAATGAGTTAAAAGCAAAAGAAGAATATTTACAAAAGAAAAAAAATAAAGTTTTAAATAAAATAAACAAAACAATAAATGTTGAACGTTATGAAATAATTGAACCTACTTCAAAAGATTTAAAATTATTATCTTCATTATCAACAGGTGAATGGATGAAAACTTGGATTTATGAAATGGTTCATGTTCCTGATTATTTTCCAACATTCATGTATCAAGATATGTTTAGAATGAGAGAATTTACTCAAAAAAATAATAGTAAAAATTATTTTTATATAGGTTATTATCCAATAGATGTAAACTTAAAACATGGTCCATTTTACATTGGAGCATTTGAACTAGTACCAAGTATGAGAGAATTTAGAACATTTATTATTGTTCAAAATCCATATCATTGTGCTGATAATATATATGATGTAAATAAAATTAAAGATTTTAAAAAAGAATTGTTAGCATTATGTAATGATTCAAGTGTTTTTTTCAAATTCAATAATTTGCAAAATACTAGTGATCAGCGTTATTTTTATAGTTGGTTATATGAAGAATAATTTTATATAATATAATATAATATAATATAATATAATATATATAAAATTATATGCTAAAAACACAAAAATCTTTATTATCAAGAAGAAGTTCGTCTCGTAAACGTTCTTCTGCAAGAAAAAAAATTTCTAAATATTTAAAAATGAAAAAAGAGCAACTAAAATCATTAGTAGATTATGTTAAAAATCAATCTTCAAGTATTCAAAATTATAATAATATATATAATTTATTAAAAAATCAAAAAGAAAAAAATGTAACATTATTTAGGGGAAATGGTGATGATAAAAAAGATCCTGAATCTATTAATATAGGAAAATGGTTCTCAACTACAGAAAGTGAAGAAATAGCATTAAATGAATTTTCTGGAGAAAAATGTTGTGTATTTATAATACATGTATTAAATACAAAAATATTAGATGTAAATAAATTTGTAAAAGATAAAATAAGTGATTATTCTGATGAAAAAGAAATAATAGTTTTAGGAGGTGGTAAATTTTATAAAAATAAAGAATGTACAGAAATTGGATACAATAATTTAGGAATTAAAAATAATAAACAATATTTTGAATGTTATTATAAGGCAAGTAAAAATTCTAGTAAAAAATCTAATAAAACTATAAAAAAAAATAAATATGATTTAAATAAAATTATTCAACAAATAAAAGAAGATGATAGTACAGAGTTTATAGATTCACTAGATGAATTAGATTTAACTTTTCCAGATCTTTTGAAAAATGTTACAACAAGTGATAAACAAAAAATTTTAGATAAATTACTTTCTGAAAGATAAATTATTTATATATATATATAATGGAATTATTTGATCCTCATTTTTCTAAAGAAACTATGAAAGATGATGAAACTATGGAAGTTGATAAAACAGAATTTTTGAAAAAAATGAAAAATATAGGTTCATTCAAAAAAACCCCCGTATTTAATAGGAACCCCCTATCTATTAATTATTATTTTTCTGCTGATACGTTAGCAAAATCTAATTTAACTCCTTATCAAAGAGATTATCTACATTTTTTAACATGTGAACTTATAATATTAAACAAAATAGCTCCTAATATAGCTGATGAAGTAAGGGTTAACTTAGATTATGTGTTTTCAGGAGATTTAAATATAGAACGTGTCAAGATGTTAGAATTAATCGAAAATTTTATTAAATTATCTTCCGATCATGATTATGTAAATACTGTACATACAGGAATACAGAAAGCTAGTGGAAAATTTCCATTAGAAAAGTTAGAAGAGTGTAGACAAGCCGTATTACGTGATTGGATCTATTTAGTGAACACACCGTCTCTAACGGCAGGAAGAAAGAAACAAAAAACAAAACAAAAAAATAGAAAAATGACACATTCTAAACGAAGACATATAAAGCGAATATCTTCTAAAAAGAGATATACTAAAAGGAAATATACAAATAAGAAAAGGAAATATACAAATAAAAAAAAATAAATATATAATTAATTTAAAATAATTTTTGTTTTAGTTATACATTCCAAAAGGGATTTCATCTTTTGATTTATTAATTAAATTATCAATAATACTTTTTGTTAATGTTAAAGGAAAGCTAATTTTTTCTTTTAATTTAAAACCTTCACTATTTTCAAATAAATTTATATCAGGTTTCATTAATCTATATAAATTTAATTTAGTATAAATAATTTCAAGACATCTTTTAAGATTACGTACACCACTTTCTTTTTCTGTAAAATCATTAATAATATATTCTAGTATTTCATCTAAAAATATAATATCATTTTCTTCAAATTTAGCTTGTTCTCTAATTTTAGGTAATAAATAATTTTTTGCTATAATTAATTTATCTTTTGTTTTATAACCTTTTGTTTCAATTTTATACATACGATCTTTTAAAATAGGGTTAACTTTAGATTCATCATTATAACTAAAAATATATAGTGCTTTTGACATATCTAAACTAATTTCAGACATATATTTATCACTAAAATGAGAGTTTTGTGTAGTATCTGTTAAATGGGTAAGAACACCTGTTATTTCATTACCTCTTGCATTATCACTAATTTTATCTAATTCATCAAATAATATAACTGGATTCATTGATCCTGCTTGAATTAATATATCTATAATTTTACCATATTTACTTCCTTCATATGTATAGTCATGACCATCTAAAAATCCACTATCACCACATCCACCTAATGCAATAAGCGAAAATGGTCTATTTAAAATTTTACTAATACCTTCTTTAATAAGAGTAGTTTTACCTGTTCCAGGGGGTCCTTTTATTGCAATAGCACTACCTATTGCATTTGGATTAACTAACCATAGACCAATCATTTGCATTATTTGTATTTTAGCATCTTCAAGACCATATGTAACAGAATCTAAAGTATTTTTTGCTTTTTCCATAAAATCATGACACTTTTCTATTCCATCTGCAAAACTAATTGGTAGATTATTATATTTATTAAATGGAATTTTCATAAATGCATCAACCCATGATTTAATTTTATAATATTCACTATTACCAAAGCCTCCTCCCATATTTCTTAAAATATTAATTTTACGTAATGCACATGCCTTATATGTATCTGGTATATCAATATTCATAAGATGTATTAAATAAGGAGTTTCAATTGTTGATAAAGATTTTAATGATTGTAATTTATTTATATATTCTTCTTGTTGACTAATAGATAATTCTTTTTTAAAATAATCTGATTCTTTATCATCATCATCTAAAATTTTAGAAAATTTTCTATAATTTTTATTTGAAATTGATGGTTTTGGTGGTATATTTATTTTTTCACTTTCATCAATAATTTCATTTTCTAATTTATTATTTTTTTCTTTTTTATTACTATTATTTTCATCTTCATCTTCATGTTGATGTTCATCTTCATCTTGATCTTTATCTTCATCTTCATCTTCATCTTGATTATAACTATTTTGATATTTTTTTTTTTAATATTTTAATTAAAACCTTTGCAGCTTGAGTTTTTAATTCTTCTTTTTCATGTTCATTTATATATTCATCCTCTTCATCATCTTCATCATATTCATCATAACATTCATCTTCATATTCGTCTTCATATTCGTCTTCATATTCATATTCATCTTCATCTTCGTCTTCATCATTTTTATTATAATAGTTATTATAATCATCATCATAATCATTATTTTTATAATTGTAAAAATTATTTTTACTTTTATTAAAATCTATTATTAGATTAATATTTTTTTTATTTTTTGGAGTTAATAATCGTTGTCTCTTAATTTTATTAATTTTACTTCTACTGTATTTTGAAGGGAAAATTTTATTTAAAAATTTATAATATTGAAGTTTATTAGTTGAAATATTGTCAACATTATTTGAACTAATATCTATAGTAATATTTTCATCTTCAGAATTTTCAGAATCTTTAGAATTTTCAGAATCTTCTAAAAAATCTGGATCATTTAAATCATCTGAATTATCATCTCTATATTTTTTACGTTTAATACTTCCTGACGATAAACGAGTATTATAATAATGTTTGTTATATAACATTAATATAGTTAAATAATAAAAAAAATAAAAATAAACAATTTTTTTAGAATTAAAAAATAAAATCATTTAACAAGTTATTATTTTTTTATTTTTTTTTAATTAATTATAATTAAATTGATTTAAAATTATCTAAATATTATTTTATTAATATAAGAAGTATGTCTAAATTTGAAAAACATATATCTAAAATTATTGGTATACAATTTAGTGTTTTAAGTCCAGAAGAAATTGAGAAAGGTTCTGTTGCTGAAATAGTAAATAGAGATACTTATGTAAATAATAAACCTGTATTAGGAGGATTATTTGATCCACGAATGGGTATTTTAGATCCTGGTTTAATCTGTCCTACAGATGGATTAGATTATATTCAAACTCCAGGATATTTTGGCCATATTCGTTTATCTAGACCAGTATTTTATATACAATATTTATCAACAATAATTAAATTATTAAGATGTGTTTGTATAAAATGTAGTAAATTATTAATAGATAAAGAAAAATATTCTTATTTACTTGATTATAATAATGATGAGCGTTGGCAAAAAGTATTTAGTTTAGCGAGTAAAAAAAAGAGATGTGGCGAAGATATTAATTGTGGATGTGGATGTTTACAACCTAAAATAAAAAAAGAAGGTTTAGCAACATTATTTGCTGAATGGAACGATAAAGAAGAAGAAATTAAAAGTTTTGAATTTCAAAATTCAGATAAACTTATATTAAAACTATTACCTGAAACAGTAATAAAAATATTTAAAAAAATTTCAGATGAAGATGTAAATTTTTTAGGATTTAATCCAATATGGTCACGTCCTGAATGGCTAATTTGTCAAGTTATTGCAATTCCACCACCAGCAGTTCGTCCATCTGTAAAACATGATGTACAACAAAGAAGTGAAGATGATTTAACACATATTATAATAAATATAATTAAAGCAAATAAAACTTTACAAGAAAAAATAGAGCAAAATGCATCTCCTAATATTTTAGATGATTGGACAACAGTTTTACAATATTATGTTGCAACTTTAATTGATAATAAGATACCAGGAGTAGCTGCAGTGGCTCAACGTTCGGGAAGACCTTTAAAAGCAATTAAAGATAGATTAAATGGAAAAGGCGGACGTGTAAGAGGTAATCTAATGGGTAAACGTGTTGACTTTAGTGCACGTTCGGTAATTACTCCAGATCCTAATTTATCAATTAGTGAATTAGGTATTCCTTTAAAGATTGCAAAAAATCTAACAAAACCAATTGTAGTAAATTCTAAAAATAAGAATTATTTAATGAAATTAATTATTAATGGACCAGATGTATATCCTGGTGCTAAAATTTATGAAAAAAGATCAGGAGATTGTATTAGTTTAAGATATATTGATAGGGAATCTATAAAATTAGAAAATGGAGATATAGTTCATCGACATATTTTAGATGGAGATTCAGTATTATTTAATAGACAACCAACATTACATAGAATGTCTATGATGAGTCATATTGCAAAAATTATGCATAAAGGTGATACATTTAGAATGAATGTAGGTGATACAAAACCATATAATGCAGATTTTGATGGAGATGAAATGAATTTACATATGCCCCAAGACGATGAATCAGAAATAGAATTAAAGAATTTAGCAGCTGTTAAATATCAAATAATCAGTCCTGCAAATAATAAATCTATAGTTGGTATATTTCAAGATTCTTTATTAAGTAGTTATTTATTTACACGAAAAAATATTAATTTTGATAGTAGACATGCTATGAATTTATTAATGCATTTAAATACTATTAACTTAGATAAAATAAATTTTAATAATATTAAAATTTCTAGTTTTGAAGTACTAACACAAATATTTCCAGATATTTCAATAAAATATAAAACAAAAAAATATAGCACCGATGAAGATGAAATTAATAGTAATAATATATTAGAAATTAATAAAGGTATTTATAAAAGAGGACAAATTGAAAAAGGAGTATTAGGTGATACTAGTCGCGGTTTAATTCAAAGAATATTTAATGATTTAAATGAAGATCATTCTAGAGATTTTATAGATAATTTACAAAATATTATAACTGAATATATGAAAATAAATGGCTATAGTGTTGGAATAAGTGATTTAATAGCTGATAATGATACTAATAATAAAATTTTAGATGTTATAACACAAAAAAAAATGGAAGTTAAATCATTAATAGATGAAACTCATTTAGGAATATTTGAAAATAAAACAGGTAAAACAAATGTAGAAGAATTTGAATCTCAAGTAAATAATATTTTAAATAAAGCATCATTTGAAGCTGGAAAAATAGGAAGAAAAAATTTAGATAGTAATAATCGTTTTGTAATAATGGTTAATGCTGGATCAAAAGGTAGCGATTTAAATATTTCTCAAATGATATCTTGTTTAGGACAACAAAATGTAGATGGAAAAAGAATTCCATATGGTTATGAAAACAGAACATTACCACATTTTAATAAATATGATGATTCTCCAGAGGCTAGAGGATTTGTAGAAAGTTCATTCATTAGTGGTTTAAAACCATCTGAAGTATTCTTCCATGCAATGGGTGGACGTGTTGGATTAATTGATACTGCAGTTAAAACAAGTTCTACAGGTTACATTCAACGACGAATTATTAAAGCATTAGAAGATTTAATGGTAAATTATGATATGACTGTTAGAAATAATAAAGGAAAAATAGTCCAATTTACGTATGGGGATGATAATTTTGATCCTATTCATGTGGAATCTCAACAAATTCCATTTGTAAATATGAATCTTGAAGAAATTTATGGTCATTATCAGATGCCTAATGATTCATCTAAAGATTCGGTTTATAGTACACTTTATTCTAAAAAAGCATATACTAGATTTAGAAAAGAACAAGGAGAATTAAATAAAAAATGTAAAACTTATATTGATTATATTATTG
>CEOO01016861.1_pt1 | contig 11005 bp, 7 predicted proteins | sample 530321 | NCBI WGS metagenome assembly CEOO01 (sample SAMEA2619927, study PRJEB7988) | marine metagenome | biome: marine biome (ENVO:00000447); feature: surface water layer (ENVO:00002042); material: "saline water (ENVO:00002010), including plankton (ENVO:xxxxxxxx)" | depth 5 m
CGCTTTTCCGCGGCATACGGTTACTGTCTTTCAGGGCAGGATGTTCATCGGTGCAACCCCGTTAGAGGATTCGTTTAAGAAACATGATCCGGTCACACCGATGTTGAACTCTAATCTTGTTGAAGTACTTGAACCCCAAACTGCTGAGCAGGTGGGTCTAATCCCGCACGGTGTTTTGGTACAGGGCACTGCGGCCGTTGAATCCCATCTAGCCAAAGCGGATGGAAAAAAATTTTTTATCGCTGATACAGCGGACGACGCGGATCTTGAACGTATCTGCGAGTTTGTCCTAGATTGGCCGTTAACTACCGGGGCCGATGCGCTGCCAGTATTTCTCGCGCGGGCATGGCGACAGCGCAATGGCACGGAATTGCAAAGCTCGCAAAAAACTTTGCTGCCGCCGTCTCCCGGACGGGAAGCTGTGATTGCTGGTAGTTGTGCGGGGCCGACGCTGCGGCAGCTGCAGCGATTTGCCCAACAGCACCCGCTGTTGCATCTAAATTTGCTCGATGCAGGAGATCCTGCAGCTTTTGTAGAACGCATATTAGCTTGGGTAAGAGCGCAACCAGAGGATCAGCCGCTGGCTATCGCTACCTCGGACGATGTTGCAGACGTTGAAAAAAACCAAGCAATGCTCGGTCGCGAGGGCGCCGCGGCTCTGGCTGATCATATCATTGGCGAGGTCGCACGAGGATTGCTTGGCATGGGTTTCAGGAAATTTGTAGTCGCTGGAGGCGAAACCTCTGGGCAGGTTATCAACTCCTTAGATATCGCCTCGGTTGAGGTGTCTGCATTCGATGAACTAGGCGGCGGCTACTGCCATCAATCCACGCCAGAACCTGTCTCATTGGTTCTGAAAGCAGGTGCATTAGGGCAGGATGATTTCTTTTTCCGCGCTTTGGAAAGAATGCGACTGGCGGAACGCAATTAACTTTTGGGGGTTTAATGAGCGGGCAACACGATGAAGCAAATTTGCGAGCTCAGCTCGCTGAGCAATACCAACAGCTAGAGTCGATTGGGCTTAACGAATTATCGTCGGGCAATGTGAGCTGTCGTTTCGGCGATAACATGCTGATATCGCCCTCTGGAGCTACAGGTTCGAATATTGCGCCTGAGCATGTTGTAGAGGTCACTTTGGACGGCGAATGGAGTGGTGAGCGTAAGCCCTCGAGTGAGTGGCGGATGCACGCGGCAATCTACAAAGAGACCAAGGCCGAGGCGGTAGTGCATACCCACTCAGATCATTGCGTGGCGTTGGCCTGCCAGGGCCGCGGTTTACCGGGCTTCCATTATTTGGTCGGTTCGTTTGGCGGCTCAGATGTACCCTGTGTTCCGTATTCAACCTTCGGTACCGAGAAGTTGGCGCAAGATGCAGCGGCGGCTTTGCACAAACGTTCGGCTTGTTTGCTAGGAGCGCATGGCATGATTTGTCGTGGTCGAGATCTCGCTAACGCGGTTTCTCTTGCCCATCGTCTGGAAATTATGTGCCGCCAATATCTGCTCGCCTGTCAGCTAGGCGAACCGTATTTGCTTAGCAAAGAGGAGTGGCGCGAGTTTTTCGACCGGGTAAAAAAAGTCAGCTACGGATCGTTTATCTAGCACATAAGACGACTTAAATTCTTTGCCGGTAAATGGGTGAATACCGTTAGTGCTGGGTTGCCGGTCTAATTTGATGGCGTACTCTGGCTGCGGATACAAGGGTGAGCGTTACCATGATTTCATTTGACGAGTGTCGAGTTGTTGATTTGAGTCCTCGGATCAAGGCTCGGGTACACCGCGTAGATGGCACGATTGAAGAAGGCACAAGAGATCCCTATGGCAAGCCGTGGGTAATGCAAGAGGGGCGATTTCCGGGGGATAATTCGCTCTTCACGCTCTATTCGGCGCCTAAGGATGATGCAGTCTGGCATCAGGAACGTATGACATCGCATCACGGCGCGCATGTGCAAGCTGGTAAGGGACACATAGACCACTGGTCGGGTATGCCCAAAGAAATGCAGGGGCTTTGGGAAATGCCGCTGGAAACGTTCGTTGGGCCGGCTTCGGTAGTAACCCTCGATCACCTTGAGCCGAGGGCCGATGAAGAATCTGCGCGTTATCCGCTAGGCGAAGGCTTTAGAATGCAAAGTCAAAAAGGCGATTTGCGCGGTCAAGAAATATTGCCCGAGCATCTAGAGCACGTTAACCAAGGTGACATACTCCTGATGACCAGTTGTTATGAGGGGCTGGAACAACCTTGGCTGTCCGAGTCGACGGCGCAATGGTTAATTGCAGACAGGCAAATCAGAATGCTCGGGCTGCAGGCAACTGGGGTGCAGTGGCAGTACGCACTTAAAGCGGCTGCGCCATTGAATTCGCCCATCAGGAGGATGTTGCTAGGCGCCAACATCCCGATAGCGCATCCTCTTGTGAATATCGACGTATTGCAGCAGCAGCGAGTGTTTTACTTTGGCTTGCCCTTGAATACTCCAAAATTGGAAGCCAGTTTTATTCGCGCGATAGCATTTGAAGCGCCAAATGTGTAACGCGCCTTGCGCAGGGGCAGCGCTGAAGATAAGCATAGATAGCTCCAAAGTTACGAGGAACAGGGCATGATGGAAGAAATGTTCGAAAGTTTAGGCAACGCTAAGATCGTTGATCTGACTGTGGAGCTGGTTTCGCGATTGACGCGACTGAACGGCTCAATAGAACAAGGTACTCGCGATGTATACAACATGCCCTGGATTGTCGAGGAAACTGTTAACGAACGTGACGGCACTATTGAGCACCTTGTTGGCACGAACGCAGGCACAGTGGCTGAGTGGCCGATCGGCGGGCTTAGTGGGCATATGGGAAGCCATATTCAGCTAGGTGTTGGACACAACGATAACTGGACTGAATTGCCTGAGGGCATGCTTGGAATCTGGGATATGCCGTTGCCGACCTACTTTGGTGAAGCCGTAGTGTGCATGCTCGATCACCTAAAAGGACAGCCCATTCTTCCGCAACATTTAGAAAATGTTAGAGAGGGAGATATTGTTCTGCTCGGCAGCAAGTGGAGTGGCGAAGACCAACCTTGGATCGAGGGGGATACGGCTTTTTGGTTGGCGGAAGAGAAAAAGATCAAAATGCTCGGGGTAGGTGTGCCGGGGATCAGCTGGGAGACAAACACTGATGCACCTGAGCCGAACAATAGCCCTACCCATCGCGCCATGACGGGTAACAACATTCCTATTGTATATCCCTTGGATAATCTGCAGGCATTAACTCAGGAACGTGTGTTCTTTCTCAGCCTGCCGCTTAACGTCGAGTCGATGGAGGGAACTTGGGTTCGAGCCATCGCGATCGAAGATGAGGGCTAAGATTTACGTCGTAAGCGCCGCATTTGCACCTGAGTAGGATTCGGTTAGGTGATAAGACTATTGAGGGCGTAGTTATTCGTCGTCGTGGATCGTTACTACGCCGGAATCGCCCTCTACGGTAATGGTTTGGCCGTGCTTAATTCGCTTGGTGCCGTCGCCAACGCCAAGCACAGCAGGTATTCCGTATTCACGAGCAACAATAGATCCGTGTGCAAGAATACTGCCTACATCGGTAACCAAGCCGACAGCGTTAGCAAACAGCTGGGTCCATGCCGGAGTGGTCAATGGGCTCACAAGGATGCTGCCCGCAATCATATTATCGAACTCAGCAGGGCCAAGAATAACGCTGGCCTTAGCGGTTATTGATCCTGAACTGACGGGGAATCCGCGCATAACCATGCTGTCCCCGTCGTTTTTGATCTGTGTCTCTTTGAAAGAGATCGACTGCATGTCGCTGGCCTCTGCGGGCAGTGTGCCTGGCGGGTGGTGCAGCTTGCGCGCTTCCCTCAACGCCTGTCGCTCTACTGCGAGGCTGCCGAGATCTGGTCTAGCTTTACCAGCTTTGCGCGCAATTAGCGCCTGTTGCAGTTCTTCACTCACCAAAAAGTAAGCATTATCTGCTGCTTGCAACGTCCCGTCGGCCACCAAACGTTGCCCCAGCTCGTTGACCATGGGTCGCAAAATAGACCAGGTATAGCCAAAGCGAAACGCAACCTCTTCGCGTATAAAGTTATATTTTAGGGCCAGCCACAGCCGAAACCGGAATTGCCAGTAGCTTAAGCCGCTCAGCAGGTTGGAGATTTCGGCAAGTTTTTTCTCGCGGATTTCCGCAGTTTTTTGTGCCTGATTCTTTGGATCATAGTTGTGGTCGCGGACCATGCCTTTAAGCGTTGCAAATAGAGCGGATGGATCCTCGACTTGCGTCGGTTCGATGAAATCCATGCTATAGCCCTGATGACCATAGGCCGTTAGATAGTTGTCTAGGGCGGCGACGACATCGGCGCCCTCTGCATCGTTGCGCAAGGTCTGCAGCAAAAATTGCGATGGTATGGTGAGCACGACATAGCTTAGGTGTGCGCTGGCACGAACAAGTTTTGCAATCTTGAATAGGTCTGCATTAGCCTGCATGGCCTTGGATTCGATACCCGTTAGAAACTGGCCACTGATGAAGTTGTGTTCCGGCAGAGTTTCCCGCAAAAAACACTGCAGTTGGTCGTCTGTTGATTTTGCTACCCCGAAAGTGTGACTGGAATCAGCCGACCAATAGCGGCCTTCTTCAATGCCCATTTCAATAATGGCTGCGAGCAATGTGTCGTCATCGGCTGCTTTGACATCAAGCGCTCGCCACTTTTCTGCAACCCCCTCGAGGCGGGGTAACGTTTGTTCATACCAAGACTTTAATTGGTTGTCGTTGATGGTGGTGTTGTTGAAAGCGATATAAGTTGGGTTATTGCTTTCAGGTAATACGATCAAAGCATCCAAGTCGTCTTGTTTGTGCTCGGCATACCAAGCCTCATAGTTCGCCCGATCGACATCGCTCAGGTGCGCGCGGAAAGGTTCTAAGTCTGCGACGGCAGCGTCCGTAGCTGCTGCCTTGCTTTTTTGTATTTGCTCTGCGAAGGCACTGTACTCAGCAGCTTCAATTTGTGCCTCTGATATACCGCGGTTTTGCTGCTGTTGCTTACGCTGATCTGCTTCTTTGATGATTTGCGGCCAGTCAAATCGTTGGTAGGCGTAGCCGTTGACGGTGACGAACATCGGGCCTCCGCCAACCATTAGGCTTTTGGGTCGTGGCGATTCAAGCCCCTGAGTTAGATAGAGATCCTCAAACAGTGGTGAAATGGGCTCCGGCATGTTCTCAACGATCTGCCTTCGACTAACAAACCGAGCAGGCGGCGTAGGCTCCCATATAAGATCAATAGGTTGTGCCGGTAAGTTCGTAATAGGCCTAGACTGCAGCAAGTGTAGCTCGCCATTGTGAAATGCCCACTCGATATCCTGCGGTAGCCCGTCATACAGTTGTTCAATCTTGAGCGCGGTCTCGCAGAGTTCAAGTAGTTGGTCGGTGCTGATAGAGGATTTGCCGCGGTCCTCTTCTGCGACAGATTCCATGCGCACCCCGTTGTCACCGTCAGACACGATTTGCTGCTCTTTGGGGCCTAGAAGCTCTTGCTGAACGCTTAAAGTTTCGCGATCGACAATGTAAGTATCTGGCGTAACCTGGCCGCTAACCACTGCTTCGCCTAGCCCAAAACTGCCGTTTATGATGATTTCAGAGCGCTCTCCAGATGCCGGATTCGCGGTAAATAGAATGCCAGAGACTTCGGATGGCACCATTCGTTGCACGACAACAGCCATGGCAACGCTGTCTTGATCAATACCGTTTTGATGGCGATAGCTGATGGCTTGCGCGGTCCATAATGAGGCCCAACAATTTTTAACGGCCGCAACGACGGCCTCCTCACCTCTTACATTCAGATAAGTTTCTTGTTGGCCCGCGAATGAAAGACCTGGCAAATCTTCCGCGTTAGCCGATGATCGAACAGCGACTGGGTGATTGGCATCCATGCCGCCAGCCAGATCGCGATAAGCTGACTTGACTGCATCAATCAGGCCATCATCCACGGTCGATTGTAGGATCAGGTCGGCGATCACCTTGGAGCTTTGGTCGAAGACTGGGTATCCGGCTTTGAGCTGGGGCCTTGCACTTTCAACAATTTCAGTTTGTAGCTGATTATCTTTAATAAATGATCGGTAGGCGTCAGCGGTTACAATAAATCCGCGTGGAACATTGAAACCCTCGCGAACCATTTTTGACAGAGACCTGCCCTTACCTCCTACTCGTTCCAAGGCGTCTTGATCTGTCGCGAGTGGTGTGGTGAACATTAAGGCGGTCTCCAGGGTAATACAAAGTCTGGACTCATTATCGCTTGTGCAAGACAAGCAACAAACTGCGGTCGGTTAGAAGATCACCCATTTAGGGTTCCAAGATATGGGTTACCTCTGTATTCAATGAACTGCGGCATTGCTGGAAATCGTTTTCGCGGTGTACTACAACACTGATTCAGAAAGAAGTGTTACGGCAGGGGGCCGTTATGAGCAGACTGTATGCCGAATTACACCGTCCGCAATTCCATTTCACTGCGAAGCAAAATTGGCTGAATGACCCCAACGGGTTAGTTTACTGTGATGGTGTTTGGCATCTTTTCTTTCAGCACAATCCAAACGCGCCGATTTGGGGTGATATGACCTGGGGCCACGCCGTAAGCCGAGATTTGCTGCATTGGGAGCAATTGGAGCATGCGCTGCATCCGGACGCTATGGGTACAATGTTTTCAGGGTCAGCGGTTGTTGACCACGACGACACAGCTGGTTTCGGCGCCGGTACGCTGCTCGCCTTTTATACCGCCGCCGGTGCTGCGGTAAAACCGGCACGGCCGTTCACCCAATGCCTCGCATACAGTCTCGATAAAGGTAGGCATTGGACTAAATTTGTTGACAATCCTGTGGTTGATTGGATCGAAGGCGATAACCGCGATCCAAAGGTCATCTGGCATTCGGCCAGTCAGCAGTGGATTATGGCGTTGTATCTTGCTGACGATCGCTATGCGCTATTGGCGTCTAAGAACGCTCGTCAATGGCAAAAAATTCAGGAGTTGGCATTGCCAGGCGACACCGAATGTCCTGACATGTTCTCTCTGTGCGATGAATCCGGCGCTGAACGCTGGATTTTTTGGAGTGCCAGCGGTCGTTATTTGCTCGGAACTTTTGATGGTGCAAAATTTTCGTCAGAGACCGAGATGCAGGTCTGTGAGCGTGGATTTAATGGTTATGCGGCACAAACTTGGAGTAATGCACCGGATGGTAGATGTGTGCAGATATCTTGGATGGCCGGTGGCTTGTACCCTGAGATGCCATTTAATCAACAGCTATCGATCCCTGTGGAACTCAAGCTCAAGGGAGCCGGGGCCGAGACATTATTAACACGCCAGCCGGTCACAGAACTCCATGCGTTGCGTGGCAGAGCCGTGACGCTGGAGAATATAAGGATAAGTCCCAGCAAGCCCTTCATTGCAGATACTCGGGCTAAGCTTTTTGATGTGTCGTTCAAAGTGTCGAGGGGCTCCAGCAAAGCCTTGTATCTGATGGTGCGCGGTCAGGTGCTAGCATTTGATTGGGCGACGGGGTGCGTGAAATTTGAAAAGGGCAGGCCGCACAAGCTCGGTCTGGTAGAAGAGTCGGTTGATCTGCGATCGTCAGTAGCAAGTGATTCCCGGCTGTCGGTCCGGCTCATTGTTGATGTCACGTCGCTGGAGATTTTTGTCAATGACGGCGAGGCATCGGCCTCATTTTGTTATTTGCCCGATGGTCATGTTGATCCCTTGATATTTTATGGATCTGGAGATGAGCAGACCCTAGAGCAGTTTGAATTGTATGAGTTGAAGTCCGTATTTGAGTAGCCGTTCAGGCTTTTTGCTCGCGCAGAAACTGCCAAGTAATAGCCAGAGAAGCTGGGATACAACAAGGTGAACCGATGTAGCTGGCACCTTTATTGAGTTGGCTTCGCGCGAGTACGCAAAAATGGGGGAGCTTTTTCATTGTGTTGTTCCAATCGTTTGAAGCGATCAATAAGCTAATCCAATGAAAATCCTGCTGATAAGTGACATACACGGTAATGCTGAAGCACTGCGTGCGGTCATGCAGGCCGAGAGGGATGCTGATGCGTCGATTTTTCTTGGCGACGCTTTCTTGTCGGGGCCGCAGGCGAATGAAACCCTAGAACTATTAAGCGCTCTGAACCCAATTATTACCATTCGTGGGAACCACGATGATGAAGTTCTTGACCCGAGTACGTTCCGCAGTTGGCCTGCAGAATGGGTCGCGCTTAATGATTGGATTCTGGCCGATCTAGATGACTCGGCGGTCGCCAAAATTAGTACCTTTACCGATGCCGGTTGGTACGAATTTGGGGGAATATCCGCCTATCTCCATCACGGCGATTTAGGCAGCAGAGATTTAGCGGCAGTGCCGGATGCAAGCGACAAGGTTTTTGAGCTTTTGGCGGGCGGCACCGACGCTGAACTGGTCCTTTTTGGCCATACCCATGTGCAATTCACCCACCACATTGGTAGTCGAACGTTTATCAACCCAGGCAGCGTAGGCCAACCGCGATGTGGGGTTTTACACGCGTGCTACGGTGTGTTCGAGGATGGGGTCTATCACGCCCGCCACGTGTGTTACGACCCAGCGCCGTGGTTAGCAGCACTCGACCGGATAAACGTGTTAAACGATTTTCCGGACTTTAAGTCGTGGTTGGTTGAAGGATTTTTGAATGGTTATGGCATCGGCAAGCGGGAGCCTTGGACGCGCTATGCGCGCCAGGGATACAGATAGGCAGGGCTAAGACGGAGCGAAGGGAGTCATAGTGGACGCTGATGCGAACTTGGTACAAAAAGATCCTGTAGAGTCCTCCGCAGAGTCTGGGTCAGTTAAAGAGGCGTTCAAACTGGCTTGGCGCTGTTGGCCATACTATCGGCCACAAGCGAAACACCTCGCTACCTTCGTGTTAATTAACTCGGTGCTCGGCGCGCTCGCATTGGGCGCTGCGTTTATTGGTACTGATCTGATCGAAAACAAAATTATCTTGGGCGAAAAGCTAGAGCCACTGCAGGCGACTATGTTGCTGCTTGATGAAGACTTTGTTTCATCTGCTGGCGCTGAGAACGGCCAATTAGGGTTGGAGCAACGCAAGGCTGTGCGCGAACGAGTCATTGTCCTCGCAGGTGTTTTGGCGGTGCTGTTGGTAGGGATCAGCGTCTGTGTTTGGTATTACATGACCTGGATCTTTCAGCGTGTTAATCAGGATTTACGTGTGGAGATGCTGTCGCGCGTTGAACATCTGTCGCTTCGATATCACAGTGATTCGAAAACCGGTGATGCGATTTATCGGATTTACCAGGACAGTGCGACTGTTGTCAACGTATTGCTTTATATGGTGATCTCGCCGCTGCGTGTAGTCGCTTGGGCGACCTTTGGGATTGTAGTCCTACTGCTTTTTTCTCCTGCCCTGGGGTTTTTGTTGGTGGCGGCAGCGGTCCCCACCATCATGCTAATGCGGTTTTATATTCCTAAGATTCGTGTGGCTGCGACGTTGTCACGAGAGTACAACAGCGATTTGACTTCAAGGATCCAGGAGACGCTGGCCGCCATCCGGGTAGTAAAAGCAAGCGGTGCGGAAACCCGACTGATGGAGCGTTTTCAGAGCGATTCACAGAAGGCGTTGGATGCCGCTTTTGATATGCGCAAATACATTGCCTATCTGACCGTAAGCGTTGCGGTTGTTGGGCTCAGTTTTGTGTTCATAGCCGACTACTTTATGGCCACTTGGGCGATTCGTGGGGATACGACTTTTTTGGGAGGCAGCATTGCGTTGGTAGGTTTCGCGGTATGGAACCTCGGCGCGTTTAAGGTCGCAACTGGTCGAGGGGAAGAAGTATCGGCGCAGATTTGGGAGCTAGCCTTTTACTGGTCTACCGTCCAGGATCTCGTTGCCGGTTTAAAGCGCGCATTTTTCTTGCTGGATCTAGAGCCCGAGGTTGTTGATGTGGAATCGCCTCAAGCGTTTCCAGAAAAGCTGAAAGAAGTGCGCATCGAAAATATTGAGTTCGGCTATGAGTCGGATCGCATGATTTTGAAGGGCGCGTCGCTATCGGCAAAAACGGGTACGCTAACAGCAATCGTTGGCGCGACCGGGTCAGGCAAGTCTACGCTCATGTCTATGCTTTTGCGTCTGTATAATCCGGACTCCGGTGCGGTATTTGTTAACGAGGTCGCGTTGAGCCAGATGTCTGCGGAGGATGTTCGCTCAAACGTATCTATCGCGCTGCAGCAGAACGTATTGTTTGCGACGAGTGTCGCGGACAACATTCGCTATGGAAGGAGTGATATTGATCAAGGTCAGGTCACGGCTGCAGCACAGGTCGCTTGTGCGGATGAGTTCGTTCGGGCGATGCCCGATGGCTATGACACAGAGCTAGGGGAGCGGGGCGGAAAACTTTCTACCGGCCAGCGCCAGCGCATTTCCATCGCGCGCGCGGTTTTGCGCGATACACCTATATTGATTCTTGATGAGCCGACGGCATCGCTGGACGCGGAGACAGAGCGTCGGGTCATGGAGAATCTTAGTGAGTGGGGGCGTGAGCGAGTGGTGTTCATTATTACCCATCGACTTTCGACTATTCGTAATGCAGATCAAATAGCCTTTCTTGAAGACGGGGTAATCAAAGAGTTGGGATCGCATCAGCAATTGCTTGCGCAAAATGGTGCTTACGCCGAATTTGTGGCAGCGGAACTCGGTACTGATGAAACCAGAGGCGCACAAGATGGGTGATACAACACGTTACGACGACCGTATTGATGTCGATACTGATCTTTCCCTAACACAAACATTTGCCATGATCAGCCGGTCTCTAGGTTTGCTGACTAAGGTCAGGAAGCTGTTTGCCTACAAGTTTGTTTTTGCCACGGTTGCTTTGTTGCCGGCGATTGTTTTGCCCTGGCTATTAAAAATCGTCGTGGACCAAGTGATTCTTCAGCAACCTATAGATGAGACTGTGCGTTTCCCGCCATTCTTAAATCCCCTTCTCAACTTGATCGATGGAATG
>CEOO01021816.1_pt1 | contig 10846 bp, 14 predicted proteins | sample 530321 | NCBI WGS metagenome assembly CEOO01 (sample SAMEA2619927, study PRJEB7988) | marine metagenome | biome: marine biome (ENVO:00000447); feature: surface water layer (ENVO:00002042); material: "saline water (ENVO:00002010), including plankton (ENVO:xxxxxxxx)" | depth 5 m
CATTTTAAATTATATAGGTGTTACGCCATCAGTATACTTTATTTGAGCAACTGATTGAAGGTTACCATTGCCTAATTTGAAAGTTCTTCCGTCCGGGTGTATATACCTGTTGGTAAAACGATTTGTGCTTCCTCCAATGTAGCCATTATTAGCTGTTAATGGCCAATGCGCAGAGTATGGATTATAGCCCGTAAAAGGAGGTTTATTAAAGTCTCCATTATTGTACATAGTCGCAACTTGAGCTGAAGAAGGTATAGTATAATCTGCGTACCAATAATCCTTCATGTATCCATAAAACCTGCTATCTGAGGCGGCGTGAGCAGTATTAAATCGCACGAACGGAAAGCCTGACATATTCAAGCTTTTCACTCTCGTACCTATAGCCGTATAAGACTTCGGTTGATCCACTATTCTCACCGTGCTTTTTGAGCCTATAAGTTGACCGTTTAAATACATATAAATATAGCTCGTGCGGCCGTTATTGGCTATGTGGTGACTAAGCAATACATGATGCCATTGGTCCAATTGTATGTTTCCTCCAAAATATTGATTTATATAAGAAGTTCCGCTTCCGAGTGTATATTGATAAAGATGTATACCGTTGCTAAAATTGAAAGAAAGCGCCCAATCTCCCCATTCCCTACCTGTTCTTTTTGAGAGTAAATACATTCTTCCTCCATTGTAAATCTCATGATCACTTGGTATTCCTGACGGCTTAAACCAAATCGATAAAGCTCCTCTTTTTTGAGCATTTTTACTGTCAGAAATGGCTCCGTTATGCACCCATGAATAACTGCTTGGTCTGCGCGGGTAGGTATAAGCAAAACCTCCGTGGAAAAATAAAACCTCTCCATCTCCAGATTGAATTGTTACGTTTTTCTCTACAACCGTATCGTCAAGAATTTCTTCGTTATTGATAATCCTTAAGCCTCTTAAGTAAACTTTTTGTTGGCTTGACGCAGAAGAATCAAATTGAACAGTTTGTGAATCTGAATTTGTAAAAGTCTTATACAAAAGACCATCAATGGAAAACGCCCACCCATCAAAATGAGCTGGGATAGATGGCGTTGCGAGTAGACTATTATTGTATGTATTTGCAAACGTCGCAGAAACATTTTGTTCTTGTATAAATATATTAGATATTTTTTTCATTTTGAGTAAATTTAAATTATTATTAACTTATGTATCCTTTAGCATAGACCTCGTAAGAACCTGGATCTAATGTGATATCAACTGATGTATCTCCATTTTGTACCAATACTTCTGAGACAGATGCGAATGATTGAGTGTTTGTATTAACAACTTTATAGCTCCAATAATCATAGTTTCCTACTAGGGTGGCATTGATAGTTAATACGTTACTAGAAAGAGAGGCTGTGGCAGAAAACTTTGAAGAATGTGTGTCGTTGAAGCCTTTTTTTACATTTGTTCCGTATAGAAAATCTTTAGATTTTTTAAGAGTTCCTGCGTTAACAGCTCTTTGCAAGACACGGTCAACGGAATAATCTAAAGTTACTGAAATATTTTTAAACATAGAACTCATATTCTCAACAGTAGAGGTGTCCCATCCTGCGTCGCTATCGGAATCTGGCCCAGATAAATCTTGATTAAAAATTGACCCCTCGAACATTGATCCCATGTTTGTTATAGAGTATGTTTTACTGCTATCTTTTTTAAACCATTTAATAAGCGGTTTATTAAAAGCTTTGGAATTTTTGAACATTGAATTTACATTTTGTACAGATACCATATTCCAATTTCTAATATGTTTATTAAATGCTTCTGAACCCTCAAACATAGAACTTGCATCAACCAAGGCGTAGTTAGTTGATTGATCTGAAAACCATGCTTGAATGTCCTTATTGAAGACCTTTGTATTCTTGAACATCGAAGATGTATTTTCGACCGTAGTCATGTCCCAATTAGCGAGATTTCCTGCGTTGAACGCTTCCGCCCCTTCGAACATAGAGCTAGTATTTTTTAAAGCGTAAGATATATTATCATCTTTTTGGAACAATGTGTTCAACGGAAGGTTAAAGACCTTTGTATCCTTAAACATGGTAGAGGCATCTTCAACGGTAGATACATCCCAATTCCATAAAGTTTTATTAAACTTTTCTGCACCCTCAAACATTGAGCTCATGTTTGTCACTTTGTAGGAAATTAAGGCATCTTTTTTAAATAAGCTATTAACATTTCGATTAAAAACCTTTGTATTCTTAAACATTGAAGATGTATTTTCGACTACGGTCATATCCCAGCTACTAATGTCTCCATCAAAAAGATCTGTGCCCTCAAACATTGAGCTAACATTTTTCAATGCATATGTTTTGCTGCTATCTTTTTTAAATAAATGGTAGAGACCATTTTGTATTACAGAATTATTTTTAAACATTGATGAGGCGTCCTCAATAGTTGTTGCATCCCAAGTTTGTATGCTACTATTGAAAGAGTTCGCTCCTTCAAACATCGAGCTGACATCTGTAATGGAGTTTGAGTCGCTGCTATCAAACCATGAGCCCATATAGCGGTTATAATCTTCAGCATTCTTAAACATTGCGGAGGCATTCTCAACTGTAGTCATGTCCCAAGTTGACACGGACTGATTGTATGCATTCGCACCTTCAAACATAGAACTGCAAGTAGTTAGTTGATAAGAAGTTCCATTACTTTTTTCAAGGAACGGTCTAATCCAGCCATTGAAGGCGGTTGCGTTTTTAAACATTGATGAAGCGTCTGTTACTGTAGTCATGTCCCACTTCCATAGGTTTTGATTGAAGAGCTCGGCTCCCTCAAACATAGATGCTAGCCCTGTAATTGCATAGGAAACGCTTGTATCTGATTTAAAAAAAGTATGGACGCTTGCGTCATTAAATTTCTTAGCGTTCTTGAACATCAAAGATGCGTTTTCAACTGTGGTCATATCCCAATTCCAGAGAGGTTTATTGAATTCTTCTGCCCCCTCAAACATTGAACTTGTATTTTTTAGGGCGTATGTTGTTGCTGAATCTTTTTCGAATAAAGGCTTAACATGTTGATTGAATGCCGTTGTATCTTTAAACATTAATGATGCATCCTCTACCTTCGCAAGATCCCAGCTATAAATATACGCGTTAAAAGCTGAACCTTCAAACATGCCTCTTGTACTTACAACTTCTGACATATCCCATTGATTCAGTTTCCATAATTTACTCGGAGAATAAGATGAGTTCTTAAATGTTTTTTGGCAACTAGTAATGCTTTCTGGCGTAAAATTTATCTCTGTTAGGGAAGAACAGTCTTCGAAAGTTTTATCCATTAACATGGTCGCACTTCCATTAGAGCTTAAGACAATTGATGAGGAAGGAGCATCTGAAAGCAAAGCGGATGCCCCGTTTTGTATTTTTGTCAAATTAGTGAAACCTTTAAAGTCGCCCTGCCCATGTATATAGAAATTAGACGTATCCTCTATTTCTATAATTTTTGAAAGAGAGGCTTTTGCTAAAGATTCAGAAATATTTTCTGCTACGCCATTTGACTGCTGAGATTGCTGACAAAATGCCAACTTTTCTTCTCCAGAGCTTCCAAAGCCTCCAGAAATAGTTATTGTATAATTACCTGCAGAAAGGTAGCTGTGCCTAAAAATATTTGCAATTACATTGGACGATCCATCTTTCACTTGTGTGATATTGGGGTCACTCAAGGAGGAAAAGGACTCTGTTGTTGAATCTCCCCAGTCGATAGTTATGTTGACTGTTGATGTATTAAAAAAACTCGCTGGGCATATTGGCAGCCCAATATAGGAAGTGTTGGCTGTTTTGATCTTCATGTAATATATATACACGAAGACTGCCTTGAAAATAAATTATTTAAGCCTCACCAAAGGTCTTAACCAACCGCTTCCATTGTGCAATTCCGCCGTATCTTTTGGGGGGTCTAGCGATAAATTAAATTCTTTCGCAACCAAAATAATATCTTGCTTGGACATAGGTAATCTTTCGCCGTTTACCCAGATTACATAAGGGTGTGTTATGTGAAAAGGGTGTGGCGCGGGATTAATTTGTATTTCATTAATTGGTTCTTGAATATACTTGCTTATAGTACTATTGTTGCTTTTTGTTGCGTTACAACCATAGAATAGCACGCTAATTGATAGTATTATTATATTTTTCATCATAAATTTCAGATAGTTGTTTTATGGCTTTCTCGAAAATTTCAGGATGGTTTTCCTTGCACCACTCTAAAACCCATTCGTTTTTATAAACTTGTATCCATTCTTCTTTGGAAATATCTAATGTATAGTGGTTCATTTGTATATTCTTTCTCTATTGCAGGGATGATTTTCCATTTCTCTTAAAGCTTGACGCAGAATATCTTTCTGCGATAAGATTCTTAATTTTATTTCTGGGTCAGAAGTTTTCTTGCATCGTTTTTCTAATTGCTCCAAGTATCCACGAATAATTGAGCGATCAAACTGACCTTTGTAGCTCCATCCAAGATCAAATCCACGATTTAAGCCCTTCTGGTGCGCTTCTTCGAATTGATTTTCTATCCCATCTTCAAACATGACTATATTGTATCTCATAACTTTGAGATTGTCAAGCCTAAATGAATAATAGTGTATATATTAGTATGCTAACAGGAAAAGAGCGTCAAATGGTGCTTGATTATTTGTATCAAGAGTGTGTGGCTGCTTCGCATGTCCATTCTGAAATATTAAAAAGAACAGGGTGCATGTTAGAAGCTAAAATGAAGTACGAAAACATGGCAACAAAAGAAAGTGTTGAAATTTATAATAAATTACTCGAGAAAGAAATAAAAAAATATTTAATTAATAATCTAAAACATTCTTTAGTCTTGCACTGGGTAAATGGAACCCCCGAAAAAAGACAAATAAGAATCAGGGAATATGTAAATACTCAATTCCAATCATTGTCTAAAGCGGAAAAGGTTGCAATATGCGGCAGATTAAACTTAAGGTATCTTGGCTAAATTTGAATTAAATAGCTATGGTCAATATATGTTTTGAATAAACTAGTCGGGTGCTGATTTATAAATTCATCAACTGCGAGCACTAATTCTTTATGGCTACCCTCGTAATAATCATGACCGCAAATAAGACCTTTGTGTTTAATTTTTGGCAGATACAATTCTAGCGTTTTTTTTACAAAGTCATAAGATTTATTACCATCAAGATAAAACAAATCAATTGTATCATTTTCAATTAAATGTGCAGCTTCCCAAGAAAAGGATTTAATACTTTCTATTTTTTTCCAAACATGATTTAGTCTTTTTTTGAAAATACTCTCCTTTTCCTCCTCTAGGGGGTCTATGCAGAAAAGTTTTTTTACTTCTTCAAAGGAAGAAAATACAAGCGCCGACTCTCCGTAATGACTTCCAATCTCTAGCCATGTTTGGTTTTTTGAAGGGTTTATGTTGAGAGCATCATTAACTAGTTGAATAAGCCCTGTTAGCTCAGCGCCCGAATGTTCGTCCCAGTAAGGGTTTAATCTATGGAGTTTATTTTTTGAATTCATATCCAAAATAGTCGATGTCTTTTGCGTATTTTTCTGCGATGATGTGTCTGGTTTCGTTGTCATAATATTCAGTATAATGTTTATGTTTATGAGTAGATTTGTTTCTGTGAGGCAACTGCTGTTTTGGTAAACCTATATTTTCGAAGATAAAATCTAAATCTTGTTGAGCGGTTTCTACTTTACCCACAAAATCGACTGCCACATCTTTAGATTCATCGCATTGCAGCCAGTTGTATTGTAGGTCTTGATTTTTAATACAATGCTCACGAAAGTTCATTGAGTCATGAAATAAGTAAAAATAATAAGATACTGATCTTGCCCACGGATTGCGCACAAAGCTAAATTTAAAATATTCATTTATATCCCAGCCATTTAATTTAAAAAAATCTTGAACATCATTAAACGAGGAGTGCTGATTAATCGTGTCGCAATTACCAAAAGAATTATAAGGCGGATTTTTTACTAAAAGATGGTCTTTATCACTGCATCTAGGTCTGAGGTCGTCGTCTAACGCATTAATTGCATTACATAAAGACAAAAAGACCGAACTTCCTGCAGCCTTTGGGATGTGAAAAAAAATAAATTTATGCTTATGTGATATAATCATTGTTCGAATATATGATAGAAGAGTCTTTCAACAAAGTGGCAGATTTCATTATTAGCTCCTATGTCTAATTCTTCATATAATTTAATATAAAAATTTTTATGATGCTTTAGTATGCTTTCTTTTTTTACACCAAATGTAACTCTATAAGAGCAGTCGCTAAAGTTTTGGGGAATATAACCTAATACTTGGTCGCAGAAATCTCTTAGGTTTTTGTATTTAGACTTTATGAAAGGGATGGAGTTCGCTGAGTTGCGAGGTTGGTATTGATTAACTGACAAATCTAGATCTAATCCATCTTTATGCAGTAAGCAGTATTCATTTGTATAACATTTCGCATCCAAAACTACTTTTTTATAAAAATCATACCTAAAATAGTCATTCCTTCCTGCGCCAGCAATAAATACATTATAATCTGCAAGGTTGTCATAGTTTTTAATTATGTAATCAATGTAAGCAAGTAAATCTTGACCGCTATTATGCTGCTTTACTATGCGAAGGTTTTTGATGTTTTTAATTTTGTCTGGAATTTCATTATTACATTTATTGTATAGAATAATGTTATTATAAATAGCTGGCAAATTATCATTGTAGATCCAAGACAAGTCTTCTTTGCAGTATGCGCTAATTAAATTTTTAGATTTCTCCATCTAATAAAAGAAATGAAATGATTGAAATTAATTTTAATTTTAAATCGAACTTGGACTGATCCTGGGGATAGTCAAATAGCAAATCAACATTGTCTTTCAATAATTCTTTAATGTTGTCCATGTCCCTCATCCAAAGATCCCCAACTAACGCATTTGAAACTGCTTGCCATGCTACTCGTTTTACGAACCATGATTGATTTAATCTACTAGGATCAACTATATGATTAACCACGCAATCTGGGGTATATAAGGCTAGATATTCTTCTCTAATCTCTCTTACTGCTTGATCTTCTTCTCCGCTAAGGAGCGTGCTTGTCCCGCCTTTGCGCCCTAAATGAGTTCCAAATCCATTAATCTTCTTAAGAGCGTCTAACCTAAAGCAAATATTCGCTCCAACCAACCAAATAGGTTTATCGTATTCATGCAAAAACACATCTCTATCTGAAAAATCTGCCATAGAAAGCTGCCCTAGCTGTTCGTCACTAAGCCAGCTAGGTCTTTCTGCGATTTGCCAGTCTGGAATAATTTTTCCTCCAACAACTCCTATCGAGGGGTTTTTAAATTTTTCAACCATATTGGAAATAAGATTTGAATCTAAAATGGTATCGTCATCTACAAAATAAATCAAATCCGATTTTGCTTCCCACATACATGCATTTCTTGCTCCAGATAAGCCATCTGTTATCATATTGATATAACTGCAATTACCTGCTTTCTGAGCTAATTCATACACTTTATCGTATTCTTTTTTAGATTTAGCTATTAAATCTGTTGGCGTATTGTCTAGTATAATTATATCATATTCTTCAACGCTTACTGACTGATGGAGTGCAGATAAAATACATTTATATAAAAGACTGTAATTATTGTATGTGCAGATGCATAAGGTGGTTGTTAGGTTCTTATTCCAATACTCAAATGAGGCAGAGTTGATTGACTTGGAAAGTTCATTGTAATTCATCAAGTGGTAAGGTTTTTCCTTATCATTATATATTGAGGACTCCTTTTCGGATGAATAGCATAAGTCTATGCACGGAAAAAAATTATAATCCAAAAGAGTTTCGGAAACATGCATTACGAATCTATCCGCTGGCGCAGTAATAGAGTCGATCTTGCGCCAAGAGTAATCCAAGTTTTCTTTTTTTAACTTTACTAAAGCGTCTGACGGATGCTTAATAAAGTCAAAAGGCGAGCAGTCTTCCAACAACGAGGCATCTTTAACGCAAGAAATTAATTTGCTCGCTCCGCTATTTTTTAACAAATAAGCTTCGAGCCCATCCCAACCTCTTGCTCCCAATTGTATCAATTCAAGAGATTCGTCTATTTCGGGGTTTGAAATTAAAAAATTAACTAAATCACTTATAACTATATCATCTTCCACTATAAGCGCGAAATCTAAATCTTCATCAATAATCTTTTTCCATGCAGAGTAATGGCTTAAAAAACACCCTGCTGCCCCAGAACTTTGTGAGAAATATAATTGATAAAAAATGCCAACCGGATCTATCTTCAGCCCGAAATCATCAAGGGCATTTAAGCTCTTGCGAGTGTCGATAGCATCTATTCTTTCAAGGCAATTTTTAATTTCATTTGGCAAAAGAGAAAACAAATTTTGCGCCTTGCTCCAAGGCTGAGGGTTATCTTCTAAATTTATAAAAAATACTTTAAAATTCATTAATTATGAATACACGAATAATTAGTTGTTTCTTTGCTCTTCCAAGGCTTTTAGGTATTCTGGCCAAAAAAAATAAAATGCGGGATGATCTTCGTTTTCTAATGCGGATTGCAGTTCTTTTTCGTAGATCATTGCCCAGTTCCTATTTTTTTCTAAAAAAAGCGTGTCTTTAGGGGTAAGTTCTTTTTTCTGAGAACATCCAAAAAGCAAAAGTAGAAATAATATGCGCACAAACAAAGTTACACGCTTACCATTGATATTTTTTCCAGATGCAAAAAGTATATAAAATTGATACAAATAAAATAGCTAGCATACTAAATAGTACACTTTTTTATCAGATCAATTGCTTCATCCGTGCCTTTCCATCCAAATGTCTCTGTATCTATATGCTTGTGATTGGATAATCTTTTATAGTTCGCGAAAAAGTTTTCGCATAATTTTAAGAATAAGTCGTCTATATCAGTTAGGGATTTATGGTTTCTGATGTGAGATTCAGGGATGGCGAGTACCTTATGGTCTACATCTCCATTGTCTATCATCGATAAATAACCAAGAGGTCTACATTTTACCACCACACCCCTATCAATCGGCATGCCATTGTATATAAGTACATCTAGTGGATCATTATCCTCCGCCATGGTTTGAGGAATAAAACCATAGCTAGAGGGATAAATCATCGGGCTAAGTAAGGCTCTATCATACAAAAAGTAACCATTAATATGGTCGTATTCGTATTTTACGTTTGTGCTTTTTGGTATTTCAACTACAGCATAAATGCTTTTAGGAAAATCTTCTGGTTGAGATATATTAAATAAATTTGAGGGCATAAAAAGATTGTTTCTACTCATTACACGCTATAATAACATCTCTTTTAACTCTTTTAAATACTTTTCTACATCTTTAATTTCTGCAAGAATCTTTTTATTATTGTTTTTGTTTGCTTTGTTAATTGTTTGCAATAATTCTACAGAAAGCTCAGATAATTCTTCCGCGCATTTTAAAAAAATGCGTAGTTGCTCTTCGGTTAGTTTCAGATTTAATAATTGTTTGGATTTATGCCATGGCACTCACAATAAGCTACAGAGTACCCCACATTAAAATTAAATCGCTCTATAAACATAATTAAGCCCATAATGATATAGGGTTCAAACTTTGAAAAACCGAAATTATTAAAAAGTAAGAATCCTATTATCAATAATGGACAAAACTTATTTAAGGAGTAATTTAAAATTGCTCCCCTCACGATGCGCGAGTGAGGGAAACAATCCTATCATGACGAAAAGAGCGAACTTCTTGACGACCAAAGCAAAAAGCTTTAAATCCAATATTGTTCCTTTCTTCGTCCTTATTCCCGAAGGACTCAGCGAGTTGAGGGCGACCAATTTCATAAGTCTTAACCTCGTCCTCTGCGTTCCTGTATACTACAAAATAGCGTTGATCTTCATTTTTCATAACTTTCTTTTTTAACTTTGATTTAATATTGAACATGCTAGTATTATCTCATATATTGACTTTAATGTCAAGACTTAATTTTAATTTCCTGTACTTCCAAATCCACCTTCTCCGCGATCAGTGTCAGAAAGCTCTTTTACTTCCTCTATCTCTACCCAAGGAAGCTTCATCAAAATTAATTGACCAACTTTATCTCCAATTACATATTCATTTTCTCCTAAAGCAGGAATACTCATTCGTAGTTTAATCTCTCCACGATATCCAGAGTCTATAACTCCAACAGAGTTCCGCAAAAAATGATCTGTTTTTGAAATACTTGATCTGGGGAAAAGCAAGCCAACGTAACCTTTGGGAATCTCCATTGCTAAGTCTGTCCCGTATTCGAAAAACTTACTTGTTCGAACCAGAGTTGTTGCCACTAAATCCATGCCCGCGTCTCCATCCTTAGCATAAAAAGGAATTTCTGCGCGCTCGTCTAATTTTTTAAATTTAATTTTTACTTTATTCTCACTTCTTTCCATGATATTGCTTTTTGTTGTACTAGTTGTTTAATTTGTCTTTGTCTTTGATTTAATTGTGCGTTGCCACTTTTTACTTCTATGAAAGTTATCTCATCATCTCCGAATGATATATAGTCAATAGGCTTTCCTAGAAAAGAACATTTCTCAGGATCGAATTCAAATTGATCCAAGAAAGGAGCTAAAGTCTCTGCTATATGACCAAGCCTAACCTCTCCACTTTTCTTTTGCGAAAGCACTTTCTTGCGAGCTTCAGTCTCGTTATAAAGCTTCTCCTGAAGTTCTTTTATCTGCTGTGACTGAAGGCTGCTTCTCTTTTCAAAATCTTCTCTGTCTCTTGGTATAGATATTTGTAATTCATTAATAATTTTTGTTAAATTATCTTCTCTATCTTTTGATTCTGCATTATGTTCGTTTAATTTTAACTTTAA
>CEOO01035141.1_pt1 | contig 10748 bp, 11 predicted proteins | sample 530321 | NCBI WGS metagenome assembly CEOO01 (sample SAMEA2619927, study PRJEB7988) | marine metagenome | biome: marine biome (ENVO:00000447); feature: surface water layer (ENVO:00002042); material: "saline water (ENVO:00002010), including plankton (ENVO:xxxxxxxx)" | depth 5 m
AATTGTATGCATTAATACTTGGATAATTATAATTTATAGATTTTGAAAAACGCATAAAAGAATATAGCTGAGAAAAGTATAAATATATTCATGTATATTAGTTTTTCTTTTCCAAGGTTCCATAGGAATAATGTAAGGGAAATAGTAAAGACTGTTACGCATGTGCCTAATAAACCATGTTTAGATACTTCTAAAGCAGCTTCATTTCCTTCTTTAAAGGCAACAAATAGTAAAATAAAATATAAAGTAGGAATACCCCACATGTATGCAGCTATTTTAATATATTCAGGATTTTTTTCATAAAGTGTTACAATATATGAGAAAATAGCAGCAATTATACCGCCTAAAAAGAAATCCTTTATAACAACAGTTTCCATATATAAAGTGTAAATATTTTATTTAAGATAGGCATAAATTTTGTAAGTAATTGCTGTAGTTAAAGCAAAGAGAATTCCTCCCCAAACACCATCAATAGCAACAGTTTTCCAAGACCAATTATTAAATAATGCCTTATTTGTTCCTTCAAATATCATATAAATAACTAAACCAAGTAAAAACGCATCAAAAATTCCTTTCTTTTCTTTTAATATGAAATAATAAAGACCAAAAATAATAAAAACATATGTAAATATGGTAGATAAGGAGTCAATTTCCATAGGTGATTTTTGTATGGACATAATTTGTTTTCCGAAGTATCTTCCAACAGACGATAAATAGAGATAATCAAGTATCAAAAGAATGACAGCAGAGGTAAAAATAATTAACATGTATATACAATGTAAATAAAAAGTTTTAGTAATATATAAAAATGTACCGGGCCCTTTTTAACTTTGTCAAGCGAAAAATTCCGAAAATTTCTGATACGGAATTAATTGCTTTACGAAGTGGAGATGTTTCTATAGACCGTCAAATACTAGAAGGACAAGTAAAGTTACCAAAGAAAGAATTGTATAATGAAATATTTCCAAAGGAAAAGTTAGATAATTTGTTAAATAATTTTGATAATACACAAGTATATCCTAATGATAATAATAATAAATGGATTGAACAATTAGCTAAAGAAGGATTTTTTAGTTTAATTATTTCTGAAAAATATGGAGGTATGAAATTATCTGTAAATGAGTTATCAAAAGTGCTAACACAAATAACAAGTGTTGACCCAGCATTAGGAGTAGTAGCCATGGTTCCAAATTCTTTGGGTCCTGGAGAATTAATTACAAAATATGGAACACAACAGCAGAAAAATTATTATTTACCTAGATTAGCAAAAGGGGAATATATACCATGTTTTGGTTTAACCGGGCCACAAAATGGTTCAGATGCTACAGGAAGTATTGATGAAGGTATTTTAAATTTAAATGTAGATAACCCTAATAATAAGCATATTGAAATAGAAATTAATAAGCGTTATATAACATTAGCTCCAGTAGCAAGTTTAATAGGATTGGCTTTTCGTGTAAATGATAAGCATAATTTAAATGGCGGTAAAGGAGGAGTGACACTTGCTTTATTAGAAAGAGATACTCCAGGATTAGAAATAAATACTCATCATAATCCATTGAATGTCGGCTTTCCTAATGGAACATTGAAAGGAAAAATTAAGATTCCTACAGAGTGTATTATTGGAGGTGAAGAAAATATAGGGGAAGGCTGGAAAATGTTAATGGAATGTTTATCAGCTGGAAGAGGTGTAAGTTTGCCTGCAACAGCAAATGCAAGTAGTAAAGTAGCATGTTATGGTATATTTAATTATATGAAAGTGAGAAAACAATTTAAATTATCATTATCTGAAATGGAAGCAATACAAGAAAAATTTAATGAAATGGTCTATCATACATGGATAATTCAATCTTCTGTAGATTTAATGAATGATATATTAGATAGTGGTAAATCTCCAGCAGTATTAAGTGCAATTATGAAACAACAATGCACTGAACGAGCAAGAATAGTTTTAAATCATGGTATGGATATTCATGCTGGTTCAGCAATTTGTGTAGGTCGTAATAATTTCTTAGAAAAGTTTTATAGAAGTGCTCCAATAGGAATAACAGTAGAAGGTTCAAACACTTTGACTAGAAGTTTAATTATATTTGGTCAAGGTTTAAACAAAAGTCATCCACATATTTTTCCTATTTTGGAATCAATATTAGAATATAATTTTAATGATTTTAAAAAACATTTTAATAATATGTTGCTTGATATAACAATATTATATTGTGATAGTTTTTTCTTTACAAGAACTTTGGATAGTCAAATAAAACAATATGCATTATTAACTAATTTTGTAGCGTTAAAAGGTGGAACTTTAAAAAGAGAACAAATGATCTCTGGTGAAATGGCTGATATTTTTAGTAATTTATATTTAGCTTTGAGTGTAAAATATTACCATGAAAATAACAATGCTAGTATCAAGCTAACAAATTATATAATAGAAAAATTAATAAATGAAAATCAACAAAAAATAAATACTGTTGTAGAAAATCTAGGCCCAGAAAAGTATTTATTAATGCATTTAAAAAGAAAGGTGCGTAATCGTAATTATAAAGAAGAACGAGCATTATTTAATGAAATAATGAATAACGAGAACATAATGAAAGAAATAAAGAAAAATATATATATCCCAGATAATAGCATATTAAATGATTTCTCCAAATTAAAGGAGTATAAAGATAATCAAGGAGAGTTAGAGAAAATAAAATCCAGAATAATTAATGTTGGAGAATATAATATAAATTGAATATATAATGGAGACTGAACTTTCACAAGACTCTAAACAAAAAATGAACGTTCTAATAAGTTTTGGATTAGAATTTTATCGCGTATTAATGGGATGTATGTTAATGGTTTTTGTTCCTCAAAAATGTGGCGGAGAAATATGTGGATTTGGTGAAAACATTTTAAATGGTAATAGATTGGTAGATGCCGGATTTTTTATAAACTTAATTACATGTTTAGTGTTTTGTGGATTTTATTTTGTTGAAGTAAAAAGAGAAAATAAATTAATTAATTATTTAGAAGTAAATGACGATATACCTAATGATAATGATGAAGTAGGAAAAATGTTGTTGAAATTACCTACTCATAAGAGGGAATCATTATTAAAAATGGATAAATTGTATCAACGTTTAGGTTATGTAGCAATGACATTTTTTATTATAAATTCTGCCTATAGTGGTATTCCAATTTTTATTAATTATTTAGATAATAAGACAATAACAGTTTATGTAACAAATGTTATGTTTTTAGCATTTAAAATAAGTGATTCTTATGCAGTTGTAAATACTGATACAAATGAGTTTTTATCAGCTTATTTAAGCACAAAAGTGCAATTTAATGATGTTGATCCTGATAAATGTTTTATTGGAAATACTGAAACTGTTGAAACAAGAAGTGGTAGAACATTGAGTATAAAGAATACAGATGAACAGGAATTACAAGAATTGACTAGCACAAGTTCAAAAGAAGTCGTTGCTGAGGATGTTTAAATAGTTTTCATATATATATTTAAAAAATTGAAGTAAATATATATTTTATATTAGTATAAGAAAAGATGGAAAAGCGTATAAGTAAGAAGATTGAAACATATGTTACAAAATTTAAAGATGATATAAGAGATAAATTAATGTCTTTGAATATAGATAATAAAGAAGTAGTTGGTGCAATTGAATATATTTATGAATATCCTAGACTTACTGTAAGTAAAGAAGATTTGATAAAAAGAAAAAGAATTAAGAACTCTATTCCAGGTTTAAATAGATGTAGTGCAAAAAGAGCAGATGGAGATCAATGCACAAGGCGTAGAAAAGATGGGTGCGAGTTTTGTGGAACGCATGTAAAAGGAACACCTCATGGATTGATATGTAATGAAATGATAGAAACAGACAGTGAGAAAAAAGTAGAAGTATTTGCAAAAGAGATTAATGGTATTGTTTATCACTTAGATGGATTTTATAATGTGTATAAAACAGAGGATATTATGTTAAATGTGAAAAATCCCGAAATCATTTGCAAATATCAGTTGAATGACGGTGAATATATTATAAATAGTTAATTAGCTTTATGAACAAGTGTTTCTTTTACAACTTCTTCTCTATTATCTAGTATAAAATCATTAATATCTGTAGCTTTAGCTAAATCATTGTTATAGTATTTTAATAGCACATCTTGTAACATTTTTTTAGTAATAGGTTTTTTAATTTTGCTCTGTTTGTAATGAATAGAGCCTTGTTTCATATTGAACATATCAATATTATTTTCTTTCATGGAGGTCATAAGATTCGTAGAAAGTTCTTTTTGTATTTCTTTTCTTTCATTTTGAAGTTTTTTTAATTCTTTAATTTCGTTATCAATTTTGACCCATTTTTTAATATTTTCAATTAATTTTTCTTTATCACTCATAAGTAGTTATATATAAATGTTTTATATTATTATTTTTAACAATAATAATATATTTTGGCTAATTAGTCAGTTTTAATTTTAAAATCTTCCTTTTCATTTACTTTTTTTATTATAGCTTCTTCTTTATTTTGTAAAGTATTTAGAATAAAATAAAAGAAGATAAGAAGTAAAAGTAGGAATAAAGTAATAATAAGACTTTGTAAAAAATTTCCATTAATTCCTTTAAAATAGGAGATAGTAGAAAGTTTATTCTTTATAGCTTCACTCCAAAGAGCTCCAATAATGATAGTTACTGAAAAAGCAATGTGATGATAAATTTCTCGGAATGATATAAATTCCATGTATATATATTATTAAATATTTTTTAAGAATAAATTTATTAAATTTTATATATTAATTTTATAAATGAAATTTACAAATCAACGAGCTGTTCAAAAAGGTATGCCTATGGGATTCAGCACTTCTTCTGGAGGTAGTGTAAATAATTATTTAACATTACGAACAGTTACTAGAACTGCACCTGTGGTGAATAAACAAGAAGGTGGTTCAAAAATGATATGGGGTAAGCATGTGTGGTTATTTTTGCATGGAATAAGTCAAAAAGTAAAACCAGAATATTTTTCTAGTATAAAAGGAGAATTAATTTCTTACATTAAATTGATTTGTGCTAATTTACCATGTCCAGATTGTTCAAATCATGCAACCCGGTATTTAAGTAAGTTAGACCCAAATAAAATAGTAACAAGAGAAGACCTTGTATTGTATATGTACACATTTCATAATGATGTAAATATGAAAAAAGGTTATCCATTATTTAAAAGAGAAGAATTGGATTTATATAAAAGGTCTAATTTAAAAAATATGTATCAAAATTTTACATATTATTTTAAAGAAAATTATCATGTTGTAAAACTAATGTCTGAAAATATGCATCGTATAAGGGTTGCTAATAAAATAGAAAGCTGGTTAAATCAAAATACTCATTGTTTTGAGATGTAATTATGACTGAATGGTAAAAATATTATCTCCTGATGTGCTACCAACTTCTTGTCCATTTTTGTATATTTTACATTTAAATTCTTTTGAAGAAGCTTTTTTACAATTTTCATTATTTTTGTATTTGGAAAAATATTGAAGTTCTGGTGTATTTGTAGAACGAATAAATGCAGACCAAGCAATACCTAAACAACCTGAAATTGCTAATGTGACAATATGTTGAAAAAGAGTGAAACAAGCGGTTTTGTCTTGGGTTGGGTCAATAACAAAATTGAAACCAATATTAGCAACAAGTAAAATAATTAACATACTAATAACAGGCCAGTTATTATGGATAAAAGGTGTAGGAAAATTAGCTCGCCATTTTCTATTGGCCATATCAGGGTCCATGCCATGTTTAACTCCTATTTCTTTCATATCTAATTCAATAAGTGTGAACATAATATACCAAAAAGTAAAACTTAAGATAGAGGTATTTACAGGCATTTCTAGAATTTTATTAAATCCACTATCAAATGATGCACATGGTAGGTTCGTATCAAACAATTGAAAAAAACCTTCAATTTTCAAATCTTTCCAAAATGGTTTTATTAATGACATAATACCATAAAAAAGTGTCAAATTAAATATTAATCCAAATAAAAAGATGATGCCTTTAATATCTCTATTAAAAACAGATGATAATGAGAAATATGAAACAATAATAAATGGTGATAATTGTAGAAACAAATAAGCTAAAGTAGCAATAGATAGATTCATAATTAATATATATAATAGAAATATATATTAGTTTTAATGATTATTTAATTATTGATTCTCATTATCGTCGGTATTTTCTCTTATTTTACATTTATAACCTTTTCTTTTGGGAAGATCGCATGTTTGACTTTGTGGAATACCAGGTATATATATAATATTTTTTACATTACTTGATAGTAGGACCGAGATATACATAATGCCAATAATAGAACCAACAAATAATGAAAATATAATTTGTTTCATATTAAAACATTTATATTTATTTAATAGAATCATATCAGTACCAATTAAGAAAAGGAATAAAATAAATAAAATAGTATTGTATCCCATAAATTGATATTTAAGTGCAGGGATTAATAAATATAAAAATGTAAATCCGTAAATGCTTTGACTAAGTGGTAAATTTGATATATTAACATAATTATTAATACTTATAGGAAAACAAAAATCTTTGTTAGGTTCTTCTTTATTTAAAAATGAAATATTGTTTCCTAATAATGTTGTTAAAACTACTGTAAAGATTAAACCAATAATAAAAGTAAAACCTTTTATATTAACTTGCATAATAGAATCAAGAATAAAATAAAAAATAATAAATATGGGTGCTATTTTCAAAATAAAAAAACCAATAAAAGGAATAATATTGATTGTGTCCATTTATATTATAATTATATAAAAACATGATTAAAAACCTCTTTTATATTTGATATTTCAATAAATGTAATATCTTTAATATCTTTATTTTTCTTTTCCCAGTCAGTAAAATCCTTATGATTAGCTGTAGGATATAAAAAATAGTTAATACCTGCTCTAATACCACCGTTAATCTTTTGTTCTAAACCTCCAATTGCCATAATATCACCATTTAAATTAATTTCACCTGTGATAGCAATATTATTTTTAATATGTTTTTTATTTAATAGGCTATATATAGCAGTAGTAATAGCAGTTCCAGCAGAAGGACCATCTTTTGAAATACTACCTTCAGGACAATGAATATGCAACCCTTGACACTTTGTATTTTCAAAATAAGTTAGCCATGTTTTTTTAATATTATCTTTTGTTAAGTTCCATGCAAGTGATTTTGCAACACTCATACTTTCTTTCATAACATCACCTTGTAATCCTGTTAATTTAAGGTCTAAAAATGTAGAAGATGGATATAAAAGTGTTTGAATAGGAATAATACCTCCCATGCCTAGTGAGTTAGCCCAGAGACCATTAATAATGCCTATTTCATTATTTGCGTGTATTTTAGTTTCTATATTTTTTTTATATTTTTCCAAATATTTTTCATCAATATCTTTTTCGGTAATAATAATAGGAATATTTTTAATAGTGCTTTTTTCATTTTTTAATATTTCAAGATTAATTTCACCGTATAAGTCAAAAAGTAATTCCTTTAATTTTCTAACACCAGGTTCTTTTGTATAAATTTCAATAATATATTTAATAATATCATTACTAATAGAAATAATATTTTCAAATCCCATTTTATTATTTAGTTCTGGTAGTATGTATTTATTAACAATAACTATTTTTTCATCAGTAGTTAAATTATCAAATTTAATACGATGTATTCTATCTAGAAGAATGCTATCAATTTGGTCGGGGTCATTGTAAGAAAATATAAAGAGGGCTTTGGATAAGTCAATATCAATACCTGAAAAATATTTATCTTGAAAACCTTCATTTTGTGTAGGATCAATTAAATGTGTTAATATACCTATAATTTCTTTTCCATGTTCTGTTTTACTTACTTTATCAAGTTCGTCAATATATATTATTGGATTCATGCATTTTGTTTCCATTAAGATATCAACAATCCTTCCCCATGTAGAATTTACATATGTAAAACTGTGACCTTCCAATGTAGAGCCATTAGCAGAACCTCCGATAGCAATAAATGCAAATGGGCGGCTATCACCATCCTCATTTACCAAACAGTTAGTAAGCCCTTTTTTAGCGAGGGATGTCTTACCTATGCCTGGGGAACCTTCAAAACCAAAGCAATAACCCGTTTGTTCTCCATTAATCCATTGACCAAATATTTTCATAATTTGATTTTTAGCATGTTGATGGCTATATATAGAATTATCTAATTTTTGATACATGTCTTGTATATCAGAATCATTTTTATTAATATTTGTATGTATAGTTCTCATTTCTTTAAAAACAAAATCTAAAGAGTATAATTTATCTTTCTTTAGCTTATCATAAATACGAATAATTTGATGAAAATAATAATCCTTTTTATTCTCTATTGTTTTTAAAATGTTCTCTATGTTCTCATTTTTAGACTTATTCTTGAAAATTAGTTTTTCATCTTCTTCATGTTTGATTTTATTTATTTCTCTTCCAATTTGTAAAATTTGTTGACAAGTTTGATTGTTTAAAAGTTCTCTTATTTTTTCAATAATCATACTCTTAATTGTATTTTCAGAATATTGAAGGTATGATATAATTTCAATACAAGTATATTTATTTTTATTTGTTTTTTCTAAATTAGAGAACATACTGTATAATGTTTCTGTTAATTTTTTAAAAGAATGGTTAATATTTTTCATATTTTTTAGTATAGGTTCATAGCAGTAATGACCAAATGGTATTTTAATAAGTCCTTCAAGATATTGTTTTGTTTTATAACATAATTCGTCAGGTTTTCCTTTTATTTCTTTTAATTTATTGATAGCTTTTTCTTTAATTACCTCATTCACTTTTAAAAAGAAAATTTGTTGTTCAAGTGATACTTTATTTACATCATACTTTTGATTCATTTCATCTTTATATTTTAATGTAAATTGAACAGTATCTTTAAAATATTTTTGTAATTTCCATGGTAAGCTGTTTAATAACACTGGTTTGCTATTTTCTTCTGTATTAATTAAATCATAAAGTAAATAACAAATATATTTTATTTCTTTATCATCATTGTGTAATAGTAAATTAATGATCATAGAACGCTGGTTAAATAAGTCTAAATCTAGAAATTTTTTAATAGTAACATCTAATGCAGTTTGTTTTACATTTTTTGCTTCTACAATGATAGATATAATCAGTTTTTGAAAATCATTGTTGCCATAAATTAATACATCTCTTATGTTAAGCGTATCTAAAATATTCAATAATATCTTTTTTTCGATTCCCTTATAGTTTTTTGAAATTAAAGTAATATCATGTTTTCGTGAATCAATATATTTATTATTAAAACATTCTAATGGTATGTCTTTTATAATTCCGTTAATAATTAATGTTTTTTTTGTTTTTTCATTTTGAAAAATAACTCTAACCCCATTTATTTTCTGATAAAATGAGTTACAATCTTGAATATGAAAACATTCAAGTGTATTTTCGTTCTCATATTCAATTGTTTCTTCTGTTATTTTATTATTACACAATACATCAAGTTTGGTTGTGTATGTTTCGTCTTTTTTCCAATGAATAATTTTATATCCAATGGGTTGAATACAATCTTTAATTAAATCGTATTTTGATTGAAATATTGGATTATCAAATGTAATATTTTTAAATTCTGTTCCAAAACTAATGAATAGTAAATCATCTATTTTTTCTGTTCCAAAACCACAAATAATAATAGCAAGTTTATCAATAATATTTTGAAAATCATCAAATACATCTTGAAAGTCTTTTGTATAATTTTTATTATTTATTTTCTGATTTATTTTATTGGTTTTTTCGTATAATTCGCTTAATACATTTATTGACAAAGAAGTATCATTATTACTAAATAAATCATTCTTTAATTGTTCCTTAATAGATAATATAGTTCTACGAATAATAGATTGAACATAGTCATTTTTTTCTTTTATAAACACTTCATAATCAAGATCTTTTTTACTTTTTTTATTTTTCTTCAAATTATTCATGTATATATACAAATATTATTATTTGTTGAGCATATAAATGTATATATACAAACAGCTTAAACACAAAAGTTCATAAATATAAATGGGAGTTCCAAGTTACTTTTCGTATATTATTAGAAATTATCCTAATATTATACGCGATTGGAGCTATTTTTTACAGAATCAAAATTTTCAATTTCATCATTTATTTATGGATTGCAACTCAATTATTTATGATGCATTTCATAGTTTGGATTTAAATGAGGTTTCACATTTATCAATTGATGATAGAATTATTAATAAAGTTTGTGCAAATATTAATGAATATATTAGTTACATAAAACCAACAAAAACATTGTATATTTCTTTTGATGGAGTAGCTCCTTTGGCTAAGATGGAACAACAAAGAACAAGAAGACATAGAAGTCATTTTTTATCTAGTTTACAAAATAAAGAGGCTAAGTGGGATACTTGTGCAATTACTCCAGGAACAGAGTTTATGCGTAAATTAACAGCTAGAATTCGTTATGATTTTAAAGAGGGATATAAAAATATGTATAAAACGCAAAATATTGTGATTTCCTCTTCAGATGAACCAGGTGAGGGAGAGCATAAACTATTTCAATATGTTCGTAATAATGGTGTAGATATAAATGATAATGCTGCAGTATATGGTTTAGACTCAGATTTAATTATGCTTTCATTATATCATTTGAAATATTGTAAAAA
>CEOO01096492.1_pt1 | contig 10741 bp, 21 predicted proteins | sample 530321 | NCBI WGS metagenome assembly CEOO01 (sample SAMEA2619927, study PRJEB7988) | marine metagenome | biome: marine biome (ENVO:00000447); feature: surface water layer (ENVO:00002042); material: "saline water (ENVO:00002010), including plankton (ENVO:xxxxxxxx)" | depth 5 m
GACGTATTGGAAGTTATTAAAGTTCCAGCAAACACTCTAGTCACTAACGTGGCTTTGAATGTTACTACTGCTGAGGGCGGAACACTGACAATCGACGTTGGTGACGGCGATGATCCTGACGGATTCCTCGACGGCGTAAACGGTAATGCCACAGCAGCGTATCTTCCTGTTGCTGGCACAGCTGCTTACGAGCAAGGTAAGTACTATACAGCTGCTGATACAATCGACGTTACTACTGTTAACGCCGCAGACGCAGCAGTTATGACACTTACTGCAATCATGGTAGATTGTTCATAACTTGGATAGGGGGCTTCGGCCCCCTTCCTTACAGAGGGTTAGTTATGGCGAAAAAAGCAGTTCAAGCACCAAAAGGCTATCATTGGATGAAAGCTGGTAAAGGCTATAAGCTAATGAAAAATCCACCCGCAGGTTACAAACCTCATAAAGGTGCTAGCTTAAAAGCCACATTTGAAATACAGAAGGTTCATAATGGCAAAAATTGATAAGTCTAAAATGGCCTGTAATAAACCCAAACGTCAGGTTTCTGGGGGTAAAAAATTTGTTGTTAAGGCATGTCAGAACGGTAAAGAAAAGATAATCCGGTTCGGGGATGCCAATATGAAAATTAAAAAGAATCAACCTGGGCGGCGTAAAAACTTCCGCGCAAGACATGGCTGCGATAGTAGACCGCCCTCAAAGATGACCGCACGTTATTGGTCTTGTAAGAAGTGGTGATAACATGGCAGCTCCTAAAGCAAAGTCTAAAAAAGACGCTTGTTACTATAAAGTAAAGGCGCGGTATAAAGTTTGGCCTTCGGCTTATGCCTCAGGGGCTTTGGCTAAATGCCGAAAGGTTGGAGCAGCAAACTGGGGTAATAAGAGTGGCCGTAAGAAAAAGTAAAAAAGGCGCATCGCTTCGAAAGTGGTTTAGCCAAAACGACGGCAAAGGCTGGGTAGACTGCAAAACAGGCAAACCTTGTGGACGAAGTGGGTCAAAAAGTGATAGTAAGAGGGGGTATCCAGCGTGCCGCCCTACTATGGCGCAATGTAAAACTGCAGCGGCAAAGGCAGCAATGAGGAAAAAAAGCTCGTCTAGTCGCGTTAGCTGGAAAAAATAAGGAGACTGAAATGACCAGATGGTTAAAAAACAAAGTTGACGGCGAAATTTACGAGTGGGATCCAATCCTAGCTGAAAATCCTAAGACAGAGGAAGTTACTGAGGAGCAAGCGTTCCCTGAGAAACATATTCCTAAGAAGCAACGTGGCAGACCTGCAAAGGTAAACTTAGCTACTGAAGAGCCAGAGGCACCTGATAACACCCCTGCAGAGCTGGCTGAAGAAGCATCAAGAGGACTACCTGAATGATCTTAGACGATGTAATCTTAGAGGTTAGACGTATCATCCAAGATACCAACACACCATTTCGCTACAGCGATGCTGTATTGCTGGGGTTTGCTAATCAGGCTCTCAAGCGTATTGCTGTGTTGCGGCCTGATCTCTTTGCTTTCATCGGAGATATTACATGTACAGACGGCGAGGTTGTTCAATCTACACCGTCTGACTCTATCCGCCTTATAGAGATATACTCTGTAAAGAACGGCAACGGGATCATCGAAACAAATCGTGAAGCGCTAGATCAGGCATACCCTACATGGATGAACGATGCAGCTGGCCCAGCTGTAAACTTTATGCGGCACGTTCGTAACCCTAATAAGTTTTTTATCTACCCGAAGGCTCCTGCAGGACAGGTGTTAATAGGTGAGTATGCAAAGACTCCGCCTGATTATACTGGTACTCAGCCTGTAGATCTAATCCCCGACGCTTATTTTCCTGTAGTTATTGACGCTACAGTGTTTATCGCTGAGTCTGTGGACAACGAACACGTTAACTCTAATCGAGCGCAGTTGTTTCAGCAGTCGTTTACTCAGGCACTTGGCGTTGCCGCTCAGAGCCGCGCGATTACTGATCCTGAACGTGGCGGGCTACAAGAGGAGGACGTTGTATAATGCCTAATAGAAAGTTTTCTGAATTAGTCACTAGGCTCGCTCCAAGCGTCCCTGGCGCTCCTAACGTAGTTGTAGAGCAGTATGTGCGGGACGCGGCTATAGAGGCGTGTGAGCGCACTCTAGCGTGGCGTCACGAGCAACCTCCCATACGTTTAACACAGGGTGCACATGATTATGCGTATGACCCACCAAATTTTGCAGAGGTTCATGCGATTATTACAGCGACTATCAATGGCGCTAAAATGGCCCCAGTGTCTCTAGAACAACTACATGATATTTATCCAAAGTGGCCATTTGGTAGTTCTGATGATGAAGCTGAGCCTAGATACATAACGTCTATAGACCCAGATAATTTCGCAGTGGCTCCTAGACCTGATAGTATTACTACGTATGATGTACGCATGATAGTTGCTTGTAAACCTTTACGCACAGCCACAGAAATGGATAAGACGGTATTAGATGATTTAGAAAATGTTATAATGCACGGAGCTTTACAGCATCTACTTGTGCTGCCAGAGCGAACTTGGAGTGATAGAGAGTTAGCATCTTATCATGCTAAACAATTTGCCTTTAAGCTGGCTGAACGTAGGGCAAGGGCTAATCTGGGCACGGGTAGAAGCTCCATGCGTGTCCAATATCCAAGATTTGCATGAGGTGAAACATGGCGGACACAATTAAGTTAGTATCAGGAGACTCTAAACCAGTAATTGTATTAACACTTACTGATGATGTAACTGGTAGCGCGGTTGATCTGTCAGGTGGGCAAACAAGCGTTGCTGTTAGGTTTAGGAAAAAAGATAGCAGTACTCTTATCTCAACAATAGCAGCATCCAATGTAAACACAGGTACAGATGGCAAAGTACAGTTTGATTTTTCCAACGGTGCTTTGATAGGCGCAACAGCTGGGTCTTACGAAGGTGAAGTTGTAGTTACTACAGTAGGGGTAGGGACTCAAACTGTGTTTGAAAAACTATCTTTTAGAGTGAGAGATAGCCTTGCATGACGCTGAGACTGACGGTAGATAATGCTAATACTTTTGCTGTATCTGCGTCAGTACATTATACAGCTATTTCTGTTGCTGCAAGTAGATTTGTAGCTTCATCAGTTGAAAAACCCAGACTAATATTTGGTGCTGGGGGCGGAATCCCCGAAGTTTTACCACAAACTAATTTACCAACAGAGAGTGTTTCTGTTGGCGATGGGGATACTGGGTTTGCAGCTAACTTAACAAAAAGTTTTACTACTACAAAAGGCGCAGATGACGAAGCCTTACCTTCTGATGTTCTTAACAGGTTTGATATTGATTTAATTAAAACGGACTCAGTCACAGTAACTGAGACCCGCGTAAAAGTTTTTACCGATTTTATTGATTTCGATCCTTCAGACGCTGACATAGATGCTACGCCTGTCACTATAGCTGAGGCGGACGCTAAAGATGTGGATAAGCCGTTTAGCGATACTACTTCTGCTACTGAAGCTATATCAAATCAGCCAGATTTACCCAAAACAGACTCGGTAACTGCTAGCGATGCTGTTGATGATTTTGATGTTAACAAGGCTGCAACAGACACAGCAACAGCTTCTGAGGCGATTGACCGCTTTGATGTGACGACTGAGTTTGGCGACACAGTTACTGTCACAGAAGCTATAGAAAATGAAGTCACTATACCTAAATCGGATTCTGTTGCTGCTGTCCAGTCAAACGTAAAAACGTTTACATCTAATGTAGACTTTGACTTATCTGATGCAGATGTTGACCCAGATCCAGTAACAGCATCAGATGCTATTAACGACTTTGACATTGATAAAGGGCTTACTGACACGGCTACAGCTACTGAAGCTGATGCTAAAAACTTTACACATGGTGGGTTTACTGATGCTCTTACTGCAGTAGAAGGTATAAAGCTAGAACCTACTGTAAAACTATCATCAGCTTCTTCTGGCGCACAGACATTTGTTATTACAGTTGTTAGTTCTGGCGGAAATAAATTTGCTATTGATGGTGTTACTAATCCAGTTTTAGAGCTGTTTAGCGGTATTACTTACACGTTTGATGTCAGCGACAGTAGTAATTCTGGACATCCGTTAAGATTTAAAGATGGGTCAAGCTCTTATACTGATGGCGTTACTACAAGTGGTACAGCGGGTCAGTCGAATGCAACTGTAACTTTTGCAGTACCTAACGACGCACCTACGTCAACGTTACTCTACTACTGTACAGTACATGGAAACGCTATGGGTAACAGTATTTCTGTACCGAATAGCATAACCGCAAACCAAATCCTTGCAGTAGAATCAGCAGTGTTTGATGTACAGTCAGTGTTTTCTGATACTGCGACTGCTACAGAAAGTATACACGCTAGTCTAGCTATAGGTGATTTAACATTTATGTATCCTGATTTTGTAACTGTTTCAGACGGTTACATAGGCGGTTTCATTAAAGAACCTTATTCATACACTATTTCTAACACCGAGTATTTCGTCCCGAATACGGGCGTAATAGGAGCAGCTGAAACACTTAACACTGTTATTATGGCTGCAGACCGCGTAACTGCCCCAGATGAAAGTTCTTCTGGACTTGTTGTCAACTTCCATTATACTGATGTGGACGAAGATGACCGAGCACTGGGTGGTTATCAATTCAACCAGACGCCTCTCAATCCTGGCAACAGCACTGTGGGGCAAAGAGCGATCTTGTAAAGGAGCTAACCATGATTCAAGATTCTATCAAAATGACCGGTGAACTTCGGATCACGGTTACTAACCCTGAAGGGAATATCACACAGGAAACGGTTGTACCAAACCTTGTCGTTACAGCAGGTAAAGATTTTATTGCTGAGCGTATGAAGGACGCTACTACTAGCGCTATGTCTCATATGGCTATTGGTACTGGCAGCACTGCGGCTGCAGCTGGTGATACCGCGCTAGGTACTGAAGCAGGCCGTGTTGCGCTTACCTCGACGACTGTTACGGCAAACGCAGTAGCGTATGTTGCTACGTTTGGAGCAGGTACAGGCACTGGTGCGATTACCGAGGCAGGCTTGTTTAACGCAAGCTCCAGTGGAGATATGTTGTGCCGTACAGTTTTTTCTGTTATCAATAAAGGAGCAGCTGATACTCTGGGGATTACTTGGACTGTCACTGTAAACTAAGGAAGTAGAAAATGGGCATCAAATTTTCAAACAATGCCTTCGGCACCCTTAATGCTGGTATTACAAACAGTGCTACCAGTATTACTCTTGCGAGTGGTCAGGGTGCCCGTTTTCCTACTCTAAGCACCGATGATTACTTTTACGCCACGTTAATTGACACTGCTAACAATCTAGAGATTGTTAAGTGTACAGCTAGGAGTAGTGACGTTCTTACTGTAACTCGTGCGCAAGATAACTCAACTGCTAGGGCTTTTCTTTCCGGAGACCGTATTGAACTTCGTGTTACAGCGGCAGCGCTAGAAGAAGCTACAGCAGGCGCAGGTGGCGGATTTTACAAAGGTGAAAGAGGTAGCGTAGGAGAAGCGGTAAACAAGGGCGATATTTTTCGTATCCACGAGCAGCAGCTGGATACAAACACTACAATAGATTCTACAGAAAACGCTCTGTGCGCTGGCCCCTTAACGATAGCTTCGTCGGTAACGCTGACTGTAAACGGGAACTTGACGGTGGTATAGATGAGTACATTATTTGTAGAAAATCTTAAAGGGCCAACAAGCGGGTCAAACGCTAACAAAGTAACTATACCAAGTGGTCAAACTCTTACAGTGTCAGGTGGTATGATTCCTCCTGCGGGCCAGATTGTTAAAGTAGGGAGCTACAACACAGGCACTGGCAGCGGAGCTTTGACATCTACCACCAGCACCAGCTGGTTTACAGTAGCTATTAACGGCGACAACCAAAAAGCCCACAATCTATCTCAATCTGGTAATGTGATAACTTTTAACAAAAGCGCTAGCAGTGATCTGTATATCACAATGAACTTCCCAACCTATAACAATACTGGGGGTTCTGGACACGGCTTTAGGGTTTACCTAAAAAAATCTGGAGGCTCTTACGCTCTAGTTGATATTGTAACTGATGGCCCAGCACACGGTTGGGGTTGGCACGGCTATGGTGGCCAGCATTCAGCTATGAACAACTTTACATGGTGTACTGCTGATAGGAATAGTGACCTTGGGGACGTAAATGCTTTTGCTGGCGATGTGCTATTCTACTTTGAAGCAAGAAACTGGAGTTCCGGTGATACCATATCTTATATAAATCATAGCGGCTACAACAAGTTCGGCACAGTGCAAGTTGTGGAGGTGAAGACATGAGCGTCCTAAAGGTAGACACCATCAACGAAAAGACCTCCGGTAATGGGGTGCAGGTTCCTGGCCACGTTATTCAGACTGTTAATACTTTATCTAATACAAGAACTACAACGACTTCAACATCGTATGTTGCTTGCACAGATTTAACCGTTTCTATTACCCCAAAGTCTGCGTCGTCTAAATTATTAGTAACGTATCATGCAATGCTTAGGTCATATAATAATAGTGGAGCTGATAGTAGTGTAAAGGTTGGTATCTCAAGAGATGGCGGCTCAACAATTTTAGCACCTACTAGAACAAGAGCTTATGATTATGGCAGTAGTGGCATTATTGTTGAAAGCGGTCTTTCAAATTCAATTTTAGATAACCCTGCAACAACTTCAGCTTTAACTTATCAAATATATCTGGCTTATGTTAGTGGAACTAACGCAACAATAAATAACTTTAGTCCAGACGCATATAGCTCAATTACAATTCAGGAGATCGCTCAATGAGTTCTGTTCTTAAAGTTGACACGATACAGACTGCATCGGGAGCGACTCCTACAATAACGGATCTCGGAATATCAAACGCAGCAGGATCAGTGCTCCAAGTAGTTCACGGTACGCTACCCACCACTGTTTCATCGACTGGTGCGTCGGGTTCTGATTACTTAGTAAATATTGGGCTAAGCGCTACCATAACGCCTAAAGCTAATAATAGTAAAATATTGATCGACGTAACTATGTATATTGGTTCAGATCAGGCAAACTCTGGCGGTTATCTACAGTCTTACCTAATATATAAAGCAGGAAGTGTTTTCGATGATGTTCACGGAACATCTGAAAGCGGTAGAAGACGGGTAGCTGGATCAATAAATATGTACGATACGGGCGGAACTTACACGACGTATAGAATGGGTGTGCTTTCTGGTACGCATATGGACACTAATGTAGGCACTACAAGTGCGACTACCTACGCGATATACATGAGGGCTTATTCTAGTGGCCCGCATATATATGTTAATAGGAGTCAGGCGTATCAGTCATCGGGTACTAACTACGATCATAACCCTTCATCAACTATAACACTTACAGAAATTGCGGTATAGGAGGCAAACATGGCATCAGTAAGCGAAGCATTGACTGCTCTCGAAATCGAAGAGTGGGTTTTGCGCGGCGAACCCACTGACGAAAATGAGTTTGGCCAGATGTTTAGAAAAATAACAGGCGTAGACGCTAACGGCTCTGCAGTAGAAAGTAGCAACCCATCTGACTGGGGTACTACTTGGGCAGCAGTGTCGGCTAAGCAGACTGAATTAACAGCTGCGGAGCCTATGAAGCTTTTGCGTGAAGAGCGTAACCGCCGACTTGCGGAAACAGATTGGTGGGCATCATCAGATCTTACTATGAGCACTGCCCGTACAAACTACCGGCAGGCTCTACGTGACATTACAGACAGTGCAACAAGTCTTGATGATGTGACATGGCCAACTAAACCGGAGTAGTCCTATGGGCGTAAAAGTTACAAATAACGCGTTCGGAACGTTATCATCTGCAATAAGTACGTCAGCCACGACCATTACGTTGGATAGCGGCCAAGGAGCTAGATTTCCTACGCTTGGCGCTGGCGATTATTTTTATGGTACGTTAATTGACACGAGCAATAATCTAGAAATTGTTAAAGTAACTGCACGCTCTACTGATTCACTTACTGTAACTCGTGCGCAAGACAACACTACAGCTACCGCGTTTTCTATTGGCGACAGATTTGAGCTTCGTCCTGTAGCTGCATTGTTTGAGGATATTATTACAGAAGGCTCGTCTAGCATTACTAACGATGGATATATTGTCCACAAATCTGCCTCTAGCAATCCATCAAGCCCTAGTGCCGGTCAGGTGTACTACAACACTACTGATAATCTCGTTAAACATTGGAATGGCTCCAGATGGATTAACATGTCCAACACTTTTGTGGCTTCAGGCGGTACTGAAACTACTACAACTGTAGGTTCTGATACATACAGAGTCCATACGTTTACATCATCTGGCACATTTACAGTGGAGTCTGGGTCTAAAAACGTTGAGTACTTAATTATTGCTGGCGGAGGCGGCGGAGGTGGCCACTCAAGTGAAGGGTACTACAACGACGGCGGCGGAGGCGGCGGCGCAGGCGGCTATAGAACTAATGTGTCTGGCGAAACTTCCGGTGGCGGTGCAAGTGCTGAGTCTAGCTATACAGCTGTAGCCGGAGCATATACGGTTACTATAGGTGCAGGCGGCGCGTCAGTAAGTAACGCTAATAGCAGTAATAATGGTACCGATTCGTCCGTATTTGGTATTACCTCTGTAGGCGGTGGCGGTGGCGCTGTAGGCGCATGGAACCCTCCGCGAGGAAATACAGGCGCTAGCGGCGGCTCTGGCGGCGGCGCAGCTAACGGTTATAGCAACGCAAGCAGCGGTGGTAGCGGAACATCCGGACAAGGTTTTGCGGGCGGTGGCACTAATGCGTCTAACCAAACAGCTGGCGGCGGTGGCGGCGCAGGTGCCGTGGGTACTACTGCGGGCGCAAATTCAGGTACAGGCGGCAACGGCGTGTCCTCTTCTATTACTGGTTCTGCAGTAACTCGTGGCGGTGGCGGCGGTGGCGGCGGTGTTAACGGTAACGGTAACGCAAGCGGTGCAGCTGGCGGATCTGGCGGCGGAGGTAATGGTGCGGATAACAACACCCTTAATGCCTCGCACGGAACAGCTAACACTGGCGGCGGTGGCGGCGGCTCTGGCGGTTCTACTAGCTCTGGTGCAAAAGTCGGCGCTAACGGCGGTTCCGGTATCGTAATTATAAGATACATAGAGGACTGATATGGGACATTACGCAAAAGTTGTAGATGGAGTAGTCACACAAGTTATTGTTGCTGAACAAGACTTTATGGATTCATATGTTGATACATCTCCAGGCAGGTGGATTCAAACATCTTACAATACACGCGGCGGCGTACATGAAACTGGAGGTACTCCGCTTAGATATAATTTTGCAGGAATAGGTATGCTGTACGACGAAACTGCCGACGCATTCCACGAGCCTAAGCCGTATGAAGGCTGGACGCTAAACACCTCTACGTATATTTGGGAGGCACCTGAAGATTTTCCTGACGATGGCCAGACTTATGCTTGGGATAACGATACCGAGGCATGGGTAGTGGTAGACGGGCAAGACTAAGATGAAACGAACTCCTCTATACATGTTCCCTAACGGTACGTTTGCTAGGACAGCAGATAAAGTGCCTGAGGGTTGTGTGCTTGTAGAAGAGCCAGAGCTACCGGATGAGCCAGAAGTAAAGTTAGAAGATCAAACTCAAGCTGTATTGGAGGCAGAGCGTGGCGAGAATGACAGTCGCTGAGATACAGCAAGAACTTCTCACACACGAAGCTGTGTGTGCTGAGCGGTATAATACGTTCATAACCCGTGTTGATCGGCTTGAACGTATTTTGATTGTGGCATGTGGCACAATCATTGTCGGACTAGCGTCCATCCTTAGTGCAATTTTAATAGGAGGTTGATATGCCAAGCGGTAAGAAAGTAGGAATGACAGTGAAAGATAAAAACGATAAGAAAATCGCACAATATGGCGGTGGCGGAAAAATTAAAAAACCAAGGAAGCCAATGTCTTATAAAAAAGGCGGCGTTATTAAAAAGTAATGTTAGCTGAACTTGCTGCCGCAAACGCTGCTTTCTCAGTCATAAAGTCAGCTGTACAGAACGGCGCAGATTTGACCCGCTGTGCGAAGCAAGTCGGTCAGTTAGTCGGTGCAAAAGAGGATCTGCAAAAGAAGGTAAATAAGAAAAAGGCTACGCATCAGACAAATGACTTTGAAGAGTTTATGGCACTTGAGCGTATCCGAGAGCAAGAGGAGCAACTGAAACAACTAATGATCTATGTGGGAAGGCCAGGTTTACTTAGTGATTGGCAGAAGTTTCAAAAGGACGCACGAGTGGCCCGTAGAGAAGCTGAGCTAGCTGCTGAGCGTAGACGGGAAAGAATCATAGAATATGTTGGCGCAGGAGTTTTAGCTCTGATTTTAATAGCTATGCTTGCGGCTTTTGCTGCATGGGTAGCGTGGCTAAAAGGGTGGATAAGATGGCCATAACAATGGAAAGATTCTTGGAGTGGAAGATACTCCCACGTCTTATGATGTTTGTAATGACGTTTATGTACATCCGCGTTATCGAATGGTTTATGGCTTTACCCCCTGACGCCATGACTTCGCAAGCTACAGCTCTAACTGCTACTGTTACAGGCGCTATGACAGGCGCGTTTGCTGTATGGTTGGGTAGCGAAAAGAAATGAGATTTGTATGGCAGCTAAGCTTAATGAGAATACAGAAGTAGCGTTACCGCTTCGAAACATTATTTCGATGGTGGTTGCCGCATCTGTTGCTACTTGGGCTTA
>CEOO01000577.1_pt1 | contig 10729 bp, 11 predicted proteins | sample 530321 | NCBI WGS metagenome assembly CEOO01 (sample SAMEA2619927, study PRJEB7988) | marine metagenome | biome: marine biome (ENVO:00000447); feature: surface water layer (ENVO:00002042); material: "saline water (ENVO:00002010), including plankton (ENVO:xxxxxxxx)" | depth 5 m
TACCTTAATTTTCCAAAACAATATAATAAAATACTTTTTTGAACATGTACTCTGTTCAAAGCTTGCTGCCATACATGCGAATGTTTTCCTAAAAAAACATCTTCAGATACCTCATCACCTCTTGGGAGGCAATGAAGAAATATAAAATCCTTCTTTGCAAAACTAATTAATTTTTTATCAATTCTAAAATTTTTAAATGTTTTTATTTTTTTCTTTTTATTACCTTTGTCATTTAAAGATATAACTTTATCACAAAATATCACATCAGCACCTGTAACTGCTTTTTTTGGATCGTTATAAACATAAATCTTTTTATTTTCTTTTTTTAACCAGTTTCTTACTTTTTTTCCAGGTTCATATTTTTTGGGGCAACCAATACTTAATTTAAATGAAAATTTTACAGAAGCGGCAATTAAACTATCTAAAACATTGTTTGAGTCACCTATCCAGCAAATGTTTAGTTTTGAAATAGATTTTTTTTTTATTTCTTCAACAGTGAAAATATCTGATAATACTTGTGTTGGATGTGACGAGGGACTTAAACCATTAATAATTGGAATTGATAAATGTTTTTTAAAATTTTCAATTTTTTTATCACTATCTGTTCTCAGCATAAAACCATCACCATAAGTAGATAAAATTTTGGCTGTATCTTCTATACTTTCTCCACCTTGTCCAAGATGTAGTTCGTTAGATCTAAGTGTCAAAGTTCCTCCACCCAGCTGTTTGATTGCCAAGTAAAAACTAATTCTTGTTCTTGAGCTTGGCTTTTCAAACATTTGAATTAAAATTTTGCCTTTAAGTGGAGTGCCCTTATCTGTTTCAAGCGTATTTAATTTTTTTCTTAAATTTTTTCTTTTTTTTGCATCAGTTATAATTTTTCTAAGATCTTTCGCTGGAATATCTTTTAAATTAATAAAATGTTTCATTTTATTTAAGTTTTTCGCAAACATTAGTAATAATTCTTAGAGATTCATTAATTTCATTTTTTTTAACATTCAGCGGTGGTAAAATTCGAACAACATTTTCTGCAGCACGAATAGTTAAGAGTTTATTTTCCATCAATTTTTTAATGAACTTAGATTGATCTTTATGCAATTGTAATCCAATTAATAGACCTCTTCCTCTGATCTCTTTGATAATTTTAGGATATTTTTCTTTCAATTTATTTAATCTTAAATAAAAATATTTTGATAATGTTTTAACATTATTCAAAAATTTTTTACTTGATACTATATCTATTACTGTATTTCCAACAGCCATAGCCAAAGGGTTTCCTCCAAATGTAGAACCATGGGTTCCTGGGGTCATCCCTGCAGCAACTTTTTTATTCATTAAAACCGCACCAATTGGAAATCCACCACCAATTCCCTTAGCTATTGGAACAATATCCGGTTTCACTTTAGATTTTTCAAAAGCAAGAAAGTCTCCAGACCTTGAAATACCACATTGTACTTCATCCAAAATTAATAGTATTTTTTTCTTATTACATAATTTTCTTAATTCTTTTAAGCACCAATCTGGTATTACTTTTATACCTCCCTCACCCATTATTGTTTCAACCATAATTGCTGCTGTATTCTTGGTAATGCTTCTTTTTAAAGACTTGTGATTTCCAAATATAAAATGGTCAAACCCTGGGACTTTAGGGCCAAATCCCTCAATCATTTTATTCGAACCACTAGCAAAAATTGCTGCGATTGTTCTTCCATGAAATGAATTTTTTACACATAAAATTCTATTTTTATGTGGTTTTCCTATAGAGTAAAAGTATCTTCTAGCGACTTTTATAGCAGCTTCGGTTGCTTCGGTACCACTATTTTGAAACATGACGTAATCAGCAAATGTTTTATGACACAATTTTTTAGCTAGTTTTTCTCCTTCTGGAATTTGAAAAGCATTTGAAACATGCCAAAGTTTTTTTGATTGATTTCTAATAGTATTTATTAATTTTGGGTGTGCATGACCCAAAGAATTTACAGCAATTCCCTGGACAAAATCTAAATATTTTTTTCCATTTGTAGAATAAAGATAAGAACCTTTTCCAAATTTAAAGGAAATTTTTTTTCTATTATAATTTTTAGCTAAGTAGCTCATAATTTATTTTTTAAGCTTTCTATTTATAAAATAGTTAAATACAAGTTATGATTGTAACTTAAGTTTACCGTTTTTTATATCTGTGCATAACTTGAATTAAGTACTTGTTTATTTTTTTATAATATCAGTATATTGTGTATTTTATAAATATTAACACAAAATATAGTTAAAATGAGTTGGACCGACGAAAAAGTATCAAAATTAAAAGAATTATGGGGTAAAGGCAACACTGCAAGTCAAATTGCAGAAATTATTGGTGGAATTAGTAGAAACGCAGTAATTGGCAAAGCGCATAGACTTAATCTATCTGCAAAAATCAAAACTAGAACAGCTACATCAAATGAAAGTTTTGAAAATTCAGTAGTTGATAAAAATATAAAAACAAAAAAAGGACGAAGAAGTAAGTTTAAATCTCTAATAATTGAAAAAGACTTTGAACCAGAAAATCCTAAGTCTCTTGAAGAATTAGATGAAAATTCGTGTAAATGGCCAATAGGACATCCAGACGAAAAAGGCTTCTATTTTTGTGGAAGATCATCACTTAAAGATTTTTCATATTGTAAATTGCACTTACTTTATGCTTATCAGCCTAAAGGTAAAAAAGATGATGTTACAGACAAAAATGAAGTTCCTGAATTTATTGAAAAGAAAATAAAATCTGCTTAATTTTAAACCTGTTATGCTTTATAAAAAATATTATAGATTAAATATTTTTTTTTGAAAACTGACCACCTTCTCTCCACATATAACAATATTTATTAACCTCTTCATGAAATAAACATTTAGCGGGATAGCCAATATCTAAATTAGTTTTGTATTTTCCACTCACTACATTGTCATATTTTAAAAGTCTCAATTGGTCCTCAGTTAATAATGGTTTCGGAAATAATTGGAAAATTTTAGCTGAAATCTTACCAAACATTAAAGGTACTGGTATTAAAAATCTCTTCCTATTAATTAATAACAATAACTTTTCCAAGATTTCTTTAAATGTAAGAGTTTCAGGTCCAACACATTCAATGATTTGAGAATAAATATTTTTTGAAATTATATTATATATTACATCAACTAAATCTGTAGCGTGAATTGGCATAAATGAAGTCTTTCCAGAATAATAAAGTGGAAATACTGGTAGCCTACTTAACAAAGTCATCATTGAGGTAGAGAATGTATCTGATGAACTATATACAAGTGATGGTCGTAAAATGGTTGTTAAAGGAAAATTTTTTAAAACTTCTTTTTCGCCTTCTAATTTACTTTTTGCGTAATTAGAGTCTGTAGCCTCGTTAATTCCTAACGCAGACAAATGAATAAAATGATTTAGGTTATACTGTTTGCAAAGTTTTGCTAATATACTGGGAAATAAAGTGTGTATATTCTTAAATGTGCTTCCCCTTTTTTCATACAAAATACCAATTAAATTTATACAAATATCGGCTTTTTCAAAAAGTTTTCTTATTTTTGCTTCTTCAAAAATATTTAACTCAACAATATCAATATAACCAGCATTTCCTTGGGTTTTGATTATGTGACCTTTTTGATGAATATTTCTTGTTACTACAGTAACCTTATAGTTATTTTTAGTTAGCTTTCTTAAAAGATGTCGTCCTATTTGACCACTACCACCAAAAATTAGACAATTTTTTGCTTTCATATATATATGACTTAAAAATGAATATTGATATCAAACTTCACAAAGGTGATTTACCAGATGATTTGGATTTAGGCAATGTAATAGCTATCGATGGAGAATTCATGGGTCTTAACGTGAGACGTGATCCTTTATGTTTAATACAGGTTTCTACAGGTAATTCTGACGCGCATATAATTCAACTAGATAGATCAAATTATAGTGCACCAAACTTAGTTAAATTATTAAACAATAATAATATTTCGAAAATTTTTCATTATGGTAGAGCTGATATTGCACATATTAAATATTATCTTAAGACAGATACTAACAATATTCTTGATACTAAGATTGCCTCTAAATTAGCTAGATCATATTCTGATAACCATTCTTTAAAAACATTAATTAAAGAATTTATAAACATAGATATCAATAAACAATTTCAAAGTTCAGATTTTGGAGGTGAATTAACACCTGCTCAAATGAAATATTGTGCAAACGATGTTATTTATCTCCATAAAATTCACGAAGAGTTAAGCAATATTTTAGAAAGAGAAAAAAGAATTGATTTATATAAAGATTGTCTTAAATTTTTAAAAACAAGAGTTGAACTTGATCTGGCATTATTTAAAGATGATATTTGGTCTCATTAAATGAAAAAAAAAAATTTTATAAAAATTGGTAAAAATGTAATTAATTTAGAAATTCAAGCATTAAATATTTTAAAAAAAAATCTAAATAATTCATTTAATTTAGCTGTTGAACAAATTGTAAAATGTCAATCTAAAGTTATTTTGTGTGGTGTTGGAAAAAGTGGTCTTATTGCCAACAAAATATCTGCAACTTTATCTTCAGTTGGCACACCTTCTTTTTATTTATCAGCAAGTGATTCATCTCATGGAGATTTAGGAAGTATTTCTAGAAAAGATATACTTATTTTGATCAGTAATTCTGGAGAAACAAATGAATTAAAAAACATAATCCAATACGCTAATAGAAATAAAATTTTGCTAATTGGAATAGTTTCAAAAAAAGATTCGGTTCTTTACAGATCTTCTGATATTAAATTGTTAATACCGAAAGTAACGGAAGCAGGTAATATAATTCCAACATCAAGCACAACATCTCAATTAGCTTTAGGTGATGCACTAGCGATTGCAACAATGAAACAAAAAAAATTTAACAAAGTAGATTTTAAAAAGATTCATCCTGCTGGAAGTTTGGGTGCTCAACTCAAAACTGTTGAAGATATTATGTTGAGAAATAAGGCTATTCCATTTGTTAATGAAAATTTAAAAATGAAAGAGGCATTAAAAATTTTAAATAAAAAAAAACTTGGTTTTTTACTTGTTACAGATAAAAAAAAATTAACAAAAGGTATAATAACTGATGGTGAATTAAGAAGAATTAGTCAAAGAAAAGAAAATTTATATAATCTTTTAGCAAAAGAAGTTATGACAAGAAACCCAATTGGGATTGATAAAAATGAACTTGCAGCTAAAGCTCTTTCATTAATGAACAATAAAAAAATTACTTCACTGTGTGTGTATAATAAAGAAAACAAACTTAAAACAATAGGTGTATTGCATATTCATAATATATTACAGTCAAATATATCTTAAATGAAAAAAAATTTTATTTTAAGAATATTTATCATCGTTATAATTTTTTTTTTCTTATTCATTATTTTTTTTAAAGATAAAAATGAAAAACCAACAATTAATGATCAAGATACAAAAAATATTGAGGAAGATATAGAAAACTCAAATATTATTAAAGATGTAAGTTATATTTCTAAAGATTCCAGAGGAAACGAATATAAGTTAGAGGCAGCAGAAGGTGTAATAGATCAGAAAGAAAATAATTATATTTTTTTAACAGACGTAAAAGGAGTTATAAGTTTAGTAAATTACAATTTAATAGAAATATCTTCAGACTTTGGTAAGTATAATATTAAAAATTATGATACTATTTTTTCAAAAAATGTATTAATTACATATTTAGACAATAAAATAAAAGGGGATTATCTTGATTTTTCATGGGATAATAATTTAATGATAATTTCAAAAAATGTTACTTTAAAAAATGATAACACCTCACTTAAAGCTGATGTAATTGAATTAAATATTAAAACAAAAGATGTAAAAATTTTTATGTATGAGGAGAACAAAAAAGTAAATATCAAATCTTTAAATTAAAAATGGCAATAATTAAAAAATTTAGAATAAAATCATTTAAAAAAGTAAACACTATTATTGAATTTCAAAATGTTTCTCTTGCTTATGGGAACAGACTAATTTTGGACAATATAAGTTTTAAAATAAATGAAGGGCAAATTTTTGGAATGTTGGGTCCTAATGGTGTAGGAAAATCAACAATTTTTAATCTTATAACAGGGTTGATCACTCCAAAGCATGGAAAAATAAAAATAAACGGAGAGGATGTATCGAAATATCCTATTTATTTAAGAACACAAAAATTTAAAGTTGGATATGTACCTCAATATGGTGGATTTTTTAATGATTTAACGCTTCATGACAACCTTAAAGCCATAAGTGAAATAGTAATAAAAGATAAAAACTTAAGACAAGAAAGAATAGATTATTTGCTTGCAAAATTTGAATTGGAAAATATCAAAAACATTAAGTCAAAATTTTTATCTGGAGGACAAAAAAAGAAATTGGTTATTTCACTATCCCTTTTAGGAAATCCTAAAGTATTACTTCTAGATGAGTGTTTCGCAGCTTTAGATGTATTGACAATTAAAATGTTGCAAGAGATTATCGTTAATTTGCAGCAAGAAAACCAAATAACCATTTGTATTTGCGATCATCAAGCTAGAGATTTATTAGCATGCGTTGATGTGGCCATGATATTAAGCAATTGTAAAGTAATTGCTCAAGACACACCATCTAACCTTGTTAAAGATATTGATGCAAAAAATGCCTACTTTGGAAATAGTTTTAAATTTAATTAACTTTAAATGCCCAATAAAATCATTATTAGAAAGAAGATAAATAATTTTAATAAAAAAATTTTCATTCCTGGGGATAAAAGCTTAAGTATCAGATGGGTATTAATTTCATCACTCTCTAACGGTGTTTCAAAAGCTCAAAATCTTTTAATGTCAGAAGATGTTATAGCAGCCCTAAAAGCTATAAAAACACTTGGAGTGAAAGTTGTCTATAACAGTAAAAAATGTAAAATTTATGGTGCCGGTGTAAATGGTTACAAATATAAAAAAGGAATTGTTATAAATGCAGAAAATTCAGGAACCTTGGGAAGATTAATTCTTGGACTTCTAGTTGATACGCCAGAAAAAATTAAGTTAATAGGTGACAAAAGTTTATCAAAAAGAGATTTTAAAAGAGTTGCGGATCCATTAAGTAAATTTGGTGTCAATTTTGTTTTGAAAAATGGCCATGGTTTACCTTTAACTATAAAAGGTTCGCAGAAATTAAAACCAATCAAATTTTTCGAAAAAAAAGGTTCCGCACAATGTAAAAGTAGTCTCATCTTTGCGGGTATTAAAGCTCAAGGTAAAACAATAATAAAGGCAAAAAAGTCTAGAAATCATACAGAACTTTTATTTAGATATTTAAAATTACCAATTAAAGTTAAAAAAAATAAAAATTCAGATCTAATTGAAATAAAAAAAATAAAAGAAATAAAACCGATTAATTATAATATCCCCTCAGATATAAGTTCTAGCGCTTTTTTTATTGCCCTAACAATTCTTTCAAAAAAATCGAAATTAACAATTAAAAATATAAACGTAAATCCTACACGTATAGGAATACTTACCATTCTAAAAAAAATGGGAGCAATAGTTTCATTAAATAATAAAAAGATTTATAAAGGAGAGCAGATTGCTGACCTAGTAATTAAAAGTCCAAAATTTTTAAAATCAATAAATTGTCCATCTAGTTTAAATAGCGGTGCAATTGATGAGTTTTTAGTTATTTTTTTAATTGCAGCAAAAGCGAAAGGAATTTCATATTTTAAAAACTTAGATGAGTTAAATAAAAAAGAAAGTCCAAGGCTTAAATGGGGTTCAAAAATTTTAAAATTAATGGGTGTAAAAGTTATTACTACAAAAAATACCATTAAAATATTTGGAAATCCGAATCTAGAGGTAAAAAAAAAAATTATAATTAAAAACTATCTCAAAGATCATAGAGTTTTCATGACAAGTGCAATAGCAGCTTTATCTTTTGGTGGTGAATGGCATATTCACGATAAAGATTCTATTAAAACATCATTTCCTACATTTTTAAAAACTATAAATAAATTAAAATATGAAACGTAGAAAAAATATTATAAAAATTGCGATTGACTCACCTGCTGCTGCTGGTGCAGGTACGTTAGCAAAAGCTATTTCAAAACATTATAATCTTTTATATGTAGATACTGGCAAAACTTACAGAGTACTAGCCAGAGAAAAAATAAATAATCCAAAAAAATTTAATCTTGCTTTTGTGAAAAAAAAAATAAATAAACTTAGAATTAAGGATCTGAACAAAAAAAATTTACTATCCAATGAAGTCGGAACTGAAGCTTCAATAATTGCCAAAAATAAATCTATTAGAAATTTAGTGCATGAATTTCAAATAAAATTTGCTTACAGTCCACCAAACCGATATTCCGGATCTTGTCTTGATGGAAGAGATATAACTTACAACATTGTGCCAGATGCTGATTTTAAATTTTTTATAAACGCAAATGTTAAGACTAGAGCTCTAAGAAGGTATAAGGAGTTAAAAAAGTTAAAAATGAAGATTTCCTTTAAAGAGGTACTAAAAAGTATTAAATTACGTGATAAAAGAGACTATACTAGAAAAATAGCGCCTCTAAAGAAAACTAAAGATTCAGTATTGATTAACACAACAAATTTATCTAAAAGAGCGTGTTTTTTAAAAATAAAAAAAATTATAGACAAAAAAATTAAAAATTAATGGAAATTTATAAAAGTCTTTCAGATCCTGCCACAAAAGAATTCGAAAAATTATTAAATTCTAAACTTTCTAAAACGCAAATTGAAGAAGGTAAAATTATTGAAGGTAAAATTAATAAAATTACAGATAAATATGTATTTCTTCACTGTGAAGGACTTAAATCTGAGCCAGTTCTAGATATTAATGAATTAAAAAGTATGGGTTTATCTGAAAAAATAAAAATTGGTGAAACTATTCCAGTTCTATTGGAAAAAATTGAGGATAAAAATGGTGAAGTTTTAGTATCAGCTAATAAAGCTCAAAAAATTAAAGGATGGGATAAACTTGTTGAAGCCTATGAAAAGAATGAACCTATTATGGGTAAAATTACATCAAAATGTAAAGGTGGATGTATTGTAGAACATATAGAAACAGGTTCTCTGATGTTTTTACCAGGCTCACAAATAAGTGACAAGCCTTTAAAAGATATTAGTCATTTAATGAATGAGCCTCAAAAATTTGCTTTGATCAAACTGGATAAGGTAAGAGGGAACGCTTGTGTTTCTAGAAGAGAAATTATTTCGTCTTTTAAAAAAGAGGATAAAGCTAAAATAATTGAGAAATACAAAGTTGGAGATATTATTAAAGGTGCTGAAGTGAAAGGCTACAGTACGTTTGGATGCTTCTTCAATGTTAATGGTGAATTAGATGTGCTGGTCCATTTACAAGAAATTTCCTATTCAAGAGTGAGTCATCCTGATGAAGTATTTAATATTGGAGAGAAACATGACCTTAAAGTCATTTCAGTGGATAAAGAAAAATTACAAGTAGGATGTTCAGTAAAACAATTGTTACCTGATCCATTTGAGAAAATCGACAATTATGAATTAAATAAAACTTATAAGTTTAAAGTAATCAAGTTGATGGAATTTGGTGCATTCTGCGAACTTTCTGAACTGCCCGGACTAACCACCTTGCTACATTCAAGTGAATTGAGTTGGAATAAAAAGAATAACTCAGCAAAAAAAATGTTTAAAGTAAATGATGAAATAGATTGTGTTATTACTGAAATAGATAAAGAAAAAAGAAGAGTTGCAATATCTCATAGATTAACATTTGAAAATCCATTTGAAGTTTTTGAAAAAAAATACCCTGTAGGAACAATTGCTGAGGGTGAAGTTGTAAATAAAAATGAATACTCTTTATTTGTTAAAATTGGAGATTTAGAAATAGACACTTTCTTACACAGTAATGATCTAACTTACACTAATGATGGTGAGCAAGAGCTAAATAAATATAAAAAAGGTGATAAAATTAAGGTAAAAATTTTAGAGATTAAAACAGCAGAACAAAAAGTTAGAGTTGGGCTAAAACAGACACAGCCAGATCCATTTGATTGGTTTAGTGACAAAAAAGTAAAACAAATAATTACTGTTAAAATTGTTTCCACAGATAACAAGGGTTTAATTGTAAGACCAGAAGGGTGTGAGATGGATCTGCCTATTAAAAAATCCAATATTGCGATTAACGCTGCAGATACAAGACCTTCAAGATTTACTGGTGGGGAAAGAATTGATTGCGCGATTTTAGATTTAGATCTAGATAAAAGAAAAGTGACTTTGAGTATAAAACTTTTAGAAGAAATAGAAAAAAAAGAAGCTTTGGAAAAATATGGGGCTGAGGGATCAGGCAAAAATCTACCCTTTTCATCTTTATCAGAAGATCTAAAAAATAAAGAAAAAAAGAAAGATTAAATAGATAGTAAATTGGCTATTGTAAAATCAGAGCTTATCAAACAACTTAAGAAATCTTATCCAAATTTTTTAACTCGAGATCTGACTAAAATCATAGATATAATAATAAAAGAAATAAAAGTCAGTCTTAAAAGAAACGAAGGAGTGGAGCTTAGAGGTTTCGGCACTTTTCGAACAAATATCCAAAAGGCTTCAATAAGAAGAAATCCGAAAACTGGAGAAAAAGTAAGTGTACCAAAAAAACAAACAATCAAATGGAAAATGTCTAAAGACTTGTTTAAAAAGTTAAATAATGAAAAAGAATAAAATTTTTG
>CEOO01020253.1_pt1 | contig 10722 bp, 9 predicted proteins | sample 530321 | NCBI WGS metagenome assembly CEOO01 (sample SAMEA2619927, study PRJEB7988) | marine metagenome | biome: marine biome (ENVO:00000447); feature: surface water layer (ENVO:00002042); material: "saline water (ENVO:00002010), including plankton (ENVO:xxxxxxxx)" | depth 5 m
ATTCTGGTTCTGATTCTGGTTCTGATTCTGGTTCTGGTCCTGGTGCTGGTCTTGGTGGGAGAGAGGGTGGTGTTTTTGCAATTTTAGCTGAATCTACCGCTGTTTTTTTAATTTTAGAAATAAACTCAGGATTTGTAAGATTATTATCTATATCTTCCTTTGTTAATTTTATAATTTTATTTTTTATCTTATTATATGTTTCTGTATCTCCGTACTTATTTTTTAATTGGGATTCGAATTTTCCATGCATTTTTCTAAGTGAAGCTTCATCTGTGTTTTCTATTCGCGTTTTGGGGTTTTCATGTTTATATAATAGTGGTTTGTCTAAATGTAATCGGTATTTAGTACGATTGCCACCTCTCATTATTATTCCTCCTCCCGTTAATACTCCATCAGAACCGCGTGTAGTCGTAGTCGTTTCAATAACAATACGAGTTTCCGTTTCCTCTTCCTGATTTTCTTCATCTCCAATTACTATAGTTTGACCAGGCTGTGGATCTTCAAGAAATGATGATTCAATTTCTACATCACCTTCATTAATAGTTAGTGTTTCATCTTCTCCATCTCCTTCATCTGATTTTTCTGCTTCGTCTTCTTCTTCTGATTCATCTGATTCTTCTTCTTCTGTTCCAAAAACTTCATCAATGTCATCATCAGCAGTTTTTTCTCCTTTTTTCCTGTTAGCTTTTTTATATTTATATTTTTTGAGAAGTAAATCATTGAATGCATCAACTGTTAATGGACCATCTCCTGAATCGAGAATATTTATATTAGTCCATCCATCATTACCTTCTCTTGCACTTATTTCAAAAGCAAGATTATGTGGATATACTGATTCATTTACGAGAGGATCGGGAGCACCTAAACTTAATGGTACCTGTTTCCAAGGTGTTTTTGGTATGGAAGTTTTTGTGTCAGTTACTTTGTGATCACCCCTATTAAAAATATACCTTCTGTATTCCGATTCTTTTGTAGTTTTTTGTGTTGGTGTTTTATCAACATAATCAATATAAGTATCCATTCTATCACCATCACCTCTATATCTATCATTATCAGGTGAATCATCACTTTTTCTAACACTTCCGTCTCCAGCAACATCAACAACGGTTGTGTTGGTATTTGTATTTTGTCTTGGTGGTCTTGGTGGTGGTTGCTCACCACTATCAACCACTGTTGAATCAGAAGTTGGATTAGTAGCTGGACCAGTAGCTGGATTAGTAGTTGGACCAGTAGTTGGACCAGTAGCAGAATCTACATCACTAAATACAGCATTAGCTAATTCTAAAGATTGTTTCTCTCCTACTGCTCTGAAATCTTCATCTCCATATTTTTTTAATGCATCTAAAATTTGTAGACCTGTTATATTAGATGGTGTTTTTCTTAATAAGATATGTTTTATAGCATTATAGTTATATATATTTACAACCTTACCTACGTGTTCAAAATCTAAGGATTTAACTATTACTTCATCGAGAAGTTTAATATTTTCTATTACTGTCGGGAGTTTATCTTCTTGACCTGGTGATAAAGAATCAATTATATTTATAAACTTTTGAAGTGGTATTTGGTTTAAAAAATTTTCAAATTCACTAAGCGGTACTATAAAATTTATTAATTTCATAATATTATTTCCTTCACCATTTTGAGATGTTAGAAATATAAGTTGAAAATTAATTCTATTTCCCCCAGCTTTTTGATTTTTTATTCTAAATTTAAGTGATGTATTTTTTAAATTTAAATGTTTTTTTCTTTTACTAAAACTTCTTCTTTTTCTACCTTTTTTCTTTTTTTTCCTTTTTTTATTATATTTTTTTTGACTTTGATTCTTAGACTTTTTAATTTTAGATAATTTCTTTTTAGAGAGTAACATTTATATAAATAAAAACAGATAATTATATTATAAATATAATATAAATAATGACATTAACTCAAGCACCAATAATAGTTCCAGAAGAGAAAAATATGAAAAAATTTAATTATTGTGAAGGATGTAAATTTGAATATAATTATATTTTAGGTAATTTAAGTGTAATTAAAGAAAATAAATATTTAGAGATAAAAACAGATACAGAAGATCAACCATTTGAAGTAAAAAGTGATTTATTAGGTAGTGGTATAAATAGTAAAGGTAAAATACATAGAATTAGATTGTATTCGCCAGCATTAAATAATTATGATTCAACAATAATAAAAAATGTAAAAGCAGAATTGATAATAGAACATAAAAGTGTTGGTGACAATGGAAGAACTTTAAGTATATGTATTCCAATAAGTGAGACTACAGGTGACAATATAAATGAAGATAGCAAATGGTTAGATAAAATAATATCAAAAGCAACAAGAAGCTCAAAAAGAGGAGTAATAGAACAAATTACAGGTTCAGGTCCTTTTACATTAAATAAATTAATTCCCAGATCTCAATATATAGTATTAGAGAATACAAATGCAACATGGGGGGATATAAATAATACAAAAAATAATATAATAATAATGACAACCCGAGGTTGTACAGTTAGTAAAAAAACAATAGAAAAATTACAAAATAATTCAAAAGGAATTGAAGCAAAGGGAGACAATATTTGTACAGTGACAGGATCCGCCCTATCAGGAAATTGTTGGAGATTTTCTGGAGATTCAAATCCGTTTGGAAATAGTGATAAAGAGGATGCAAAGATTACAGTATCAACAAGAAAGTTAGGAGAACCAGGTATAAATTTAAGATCAACTATGACTTGTTATCCAATAGATACAGATGGAAACATAATAAAAGCGGGTTATTTAGCAACAACAGGAGGAGCACAACAGAAAAAGTTAAAAGATGGTGAGTTTTCAGAAACAGCAAAAACATTTTTGATAGCATTAGGTATTATAGCAGGAGTAATTCTGGCTATTGTACTGGTTTCTTTTATAAAAAAATCAGGAAAAGCAATAGGGAAGAAACTTAATGTAGGACAAGAGGCAGCATCAATTGGAGCAAAGGTAGAAACTTAATTAAATATAATTAATTATAAATATTATATTTAATTTGCAGCGGCAGCTTTGTGAGTGTTACCTAATACAGGTTTAAATTCAGGTGGTGTTAAATCTCGAAAATTTGTGGTAGGGAGCATTTTACTAATAACTTCTTCTTCAACAGTAATAGGAAATCTATTCATAGCTGCAATGTGTCTGGATTTTTTGTGTTCAGTAGGAAGATATCTTTTTACAGCATAACTTCCAGTAGAATCAGCAGCTCTTTGAAATAAAACGAAAGCAGCAACTAAACCGACAACTCCAGCAACAGTATTCATTGATAATAATGATAAAGATAATGCAGCAACAAGTATTTTACCGAGAGGATTATCTACAAGTTCAGCGAAAACGAGTGGTATTTTAATATCAAATAAGATAAAAACGGTTAATAATACAGTAAGAACAAGATGATGTTTGTCTTTCATTAATGATTTTAAAAACTTTTCCATATATCATAATATTATATTTTTTATTATGCGTAAAATTGAAAAAAAACTATCTAAATAAGATATTTTAAATTATAGTATATGAGTAATGATGATGTTGCAACGTATGTAGGATATAAGGGTTTTGCTATTTATAAAGAAAATATAAGTGTAGAAGAACAACAAATGTTAAGAAAAGAATTAAATGTAAAACCTTTTGTTCCTAAAAGTTCATTAATAAAACCGCAACCATTTCCTGTTTATAGAGAATCATCAAAAAAAATATATGTTCCAAGATTTTATGGATTGGAAGTATATGGTGAAGCGGATGAAATGAGGATAGAAGATGGTAAAAAAATAAATTTAAAATTTAATGGTGAATTACGTCCTAAACAAAAACCAGTAGTTGAAAAATATATGAAACATATAAAAAGGAACTATAGTGGATTATTAGCACTTCATACGGGTTTTGGAAAAACATGTCTTGCCCTAAATATTATATCAAGAATAAATCAGAAAACATTAATAATTGTTCATAAAGAATTCTTATTAAGACAATGGATTGAAAGAATAGAACAATTTTTACCAGAAGCTCGTGTAGGCAAAATTCAAGCAAAAACAATAGATACAGAAGATAAAGATATAGTTATTTGTATGTTACAAAGTTTAAGTATGAAGGATTATCCAAAAGATATGTTTAAAGAATATGGTTTAAGTATATATGATGAGTGTCATCATCTAAGCGCTGAGGTATTTAGTAGAGCATTCTTTAAAGTAGTAACAAAATATGGTTTGGGACTATCAGCAACGATGCAACGAAAAGATGGATTAACGAAAGTTTTAAAATGGTTTTTGGGACCAATAGTATGTAAAATAGAAAGAAAAGGTGAAGATAATGTATTAGTAAAGGTAATAAATTATTCAACAACAGATGAAGATTTTAATAGAATAGAAAGGGATTTTCGTGGACAGGTAAAATATACAACAATGGTAAAAAAATTATGTGAATTTAATAGAAGAAGTGAATTTATACTAAAAGTATTAAGTGATTTATTAAAAAAAAATAGAAATCAACAAATAATGATATTAGGTCATCAAAAAAAATTATTAAAATATTTACATGATGCAATAAAACATAGAACAATAGCAACAGTAGGATACTATGTAGGAGGTATGAAAGAAGAAGAATTAAAAAAAAGTGAAGGAAAGAAAGTAGTAATAGCAACATATGCAATGGCAGAGGAAGGCTTAGATATAAAAACATTATCAACTTTAATTATGGCGACTCCTAAGGTGGATGTAACACAATCAGTAGGAAGAATTTTAAGACAAAAACATAAACAAGCATTAGTAATTGATATAGTGGATAGTCATGCGCTATTTCAACGTCATTTTGCAAAAAGAAAAACATTTTACAGAAAATCCAAATTTAAGATAGAAGAAACAGATATGGAAGGTTATGAAAAAGATGATTGGGAAGTAATATATGATCCAGTAAATAAAATAAAAAAATCTTTTAAATCAAAATCATCAAAAAATGAAAAAAAAGATGAATTGCTTCAAGGAGTTTGTTTAATAGAAGATTAATATTAGATAAGTATTTAATAAATATTTATCTAATTAATTTATTTCTTTTTACGTGATTTTCTCTTTTTACGTGATTTTCTCTTTTTACGAGATTTACGTGCTCCACCCCAAGATAGGTAGTCAAAGCACTCATCCTCGTCTCGATTAGCGGCACAATCGTTATAATAATCTTGCCATCTCTTGTATCTTTCTTCTTCTTGCTTTTTCTCGTATTCAGCTTTTTCCTCGGGTGTCATATTTGCTATTCTCTCTCTCTCTTCCTTAATCTCGCGCTCTTTCTCCGCCAGCCACGCAGCTCTCTCCTCAGCACTTTTTTTTTTCAGTTCTTCTGCCTCTCGAAGAATACTTTTTGGTGCCTTTTCTGCGATTTTGCATAATTTTGGATAATTTGTTTTGAAATTAGCATCGTCACAATCTTTGACAATCTCAATAGCTATTTCTCGAGCAAAGTTACGGTACCTTTTGGCAGCGATTGTCGCAGAATTAGCATTGCGTCTTGCAGCTGTAGCAGCAGCAGAAGCTCGTGACGCAACCCGTCTTGCACCATCACTAACAGCAGACCTCAATGCTGTTTTGGTAGGCAACTTTCCGGCGACACTTCTCGCTTTAGTTGCTTTATTTGCTGCTTGATTTGCTTTATTTGCTAAATATGCTCGTGCGCTCCCTACTCCTCCTTTCATTGTTTTTTTTCTTTTTCTACGAGATTTTTTTTTATTACAGCATTTACAGCATTTGCAATTAGCTCCTCCAGTGTGTTTATATCTACGTCTTCGCCATTTACTTTTATTACGTGATTTTCTACGTCTTTTCTTTTTACCACCACACTGATTATGAGCTGTTACATCTTTTGTAATTGGTGCATAACCATCAGTTTTAAATCCTCTGGAACCAGTATATCCATAACTTGCAGTAGTAGATAAAGTATGTTGTTGTGCTCCACCAGCTTGACATCGGACACCTTCTTTGCTTGATATTTTAAATGGAGCAGCATCATTTAATTTATAATTTATTAATTTTCCCATATATATTTATATATTATTATTTTTTATAACACATAATTTCTCTTTTTGGTGACACGTTATCATTAGAAATTTCAATAGGTTTCCAGGAATCAAATTTTTTCATATAAACGCATTTCATTTTCATTTTTTTTTCTAAATTTACAAATTTATCGATTTGAATATTTTCAAATTCTTCATCATCATCACTCTCTTCTAATAAATCCAAATTATCATTTTCTTTAATTGTCCTAAATAAAGAATTCATCATAACACTTGTTTTGTAATCAGGAATACATGCATATTTAAATTTTTCTAATTTATTTTCATTATTGTTGTAATATAATTCATAAATATCATTAATAATAGTTGCTTTTAAAATAAAAATTTTATGAATAACAGGATTGATTTTTACAAATTCATTCAAAAAAGGTTTATTCTTATATAATAATCTATATTGAATTGCATATAATTCATAGGGTAAATTATTAATTTTTTCTTTTAATTTATAATAATTTGTTTCAATAATAGGCATACCAAATATTATAGATTTATTTGTATATGCTGATTGACTAATATAATTATTAATAATTATACTGATTTGTTTAAATTTCTGATATTGATTATAATGAATCAATGAATAACCCTTACTAAAATAAATATTTTCAATATTAAAAAAATTTTTGTTATTGATATTAAATATAGTTCCATATAATATAGTTCCTCTTCCACTTGTTAATATTTTATCAAACGAACAAATATTAACAGTAATATTTTCAATAGAATTAAATTTTCTATTAATTTCTAAAAAAAAACAAATTTTATGTTTTTTAAAAATAGTAAACCATGCAAAAAATTTTTTTCCTTTTGGAATAGTCAAATAAATATCTGTTTGAACTTTTTTATGTAATTTTTTTTCATAAGAAAGTTCTAATTTGGGAAATTTTCTTAAAATATCATTTTTTTCCTTATATGATAATTTCATATAACTAAATTATAAAATTATCTCTATATTGATTTAATAAGATGTAAAATTACTATTACTAAATATATTACCTGTTGTTTCCATTGATTTTTTTGAAGTATTTTTTTTAGATTGTAATGTTTTTAAATAATTTTTTAATTCTTTTTTCATTTCTTGAGAAGTTTCTTTATTTTTTTTAATAGAATTATAAATTTCTTTATATTGTTCAGTAGGTTTATTGACTAAATCTTTAGTTTTTGGAATAGTTAAATTATTTTTAAAAAATATGTAAATGTAATGAACACTTATAATTAAAACGATTGAAATTATTGTTTGTTGTATAATCCAAAATAACATATATATATATTAATCAGACATTAACAAATCAATGAATAAACTTACATCATTATTAAAAAATATATTATTTTCATTTATTTTTTTTTTGGATAAAAAATAAATATCTATAATTTTATTATTTTTTTTCTCAAATACTATATAATTTTCACTTTTTCCTATATTAAATTTTATTTTTTCTGTATTTATTGATTGACTTTCGCTTGGTATAGAAAAAACTTCTCCTACCTTTTTTTCATAATAATCAATACCAATTAAACTATAATTATTTAAGAAATTACTTTGATAATTATATTCTTTTTCTACAAATTTATATTTTATTACATCTTCTTTTTCTATTTTATAAAAACCATCTGTTGCAATAATGATTTTTTCTATAATTATTTCTTTATTACAAACATTTTCAAATTTTTTTATGATATTATTTTTATTTCTAACATCTCTTAAATTTATTTCTGGAATATAATATTTCATCATTATTAAATAATATATTTCTGAAACTATTTAAACCGATTTGATAAAATCAATACAAATGGTCAGAGTTTTAATTATCGAAAAATTGGGTAATATTAAATGTAGCGATTTCAAAAATTTTGATATTGAAAAATTGTATAAAAAAGCTAATTTAAGAAAAAATGATAATTTTGCACTAAGGCATACCTGGTCTTTAAATAAAAATGACTTATTTGTTTCAATTTATTCTAAAAACAAAGGTAGAGCAAATAGTGAAAACAAATATGATTTGCCTCCTCCATTAGATAATACTTTGTATTTTGGTTCAATGATTTTAATTAAACACCAAACAAAAAATATAAATAATAATAATGTTAAAGATATTTCTCTTGAAGAATGGAATAAAATATATGAAAAATTATTTGGTGGTTTTGAAGATTTAAATGATAATGATAGTTATAGTGAAGAAGAAGAAATACCCGAACATTTCAAAACAAAAGAAGGTTATTCAAAAGAAGATGGATTTATAGTTGATGATGATGAAGACCTTGATGAAGATTATATTCCAGAAGAAAGTGAGGAAGAAGCTCATAGTTCTACTGATTCTGCGGATGATGAAGAAGAAATAATGGGAGAAGAAAGTGATATAGGAGATACTGAAGAAGATGAATACGAAGATGATGAAGAGGAGGAATATGAAGATTCTCATAGTGATGTTGGATCAGAATTAAGTGAAGAAAGTTATGTAGATAGTGATTGTAATTAAACAAAATTGAAAACCATATAAATATAATTTATAGATAATTATAATTATGATTGTTGTCGAAAATCCTACAGATTTTAGAAATAATTTGAAAAATAAATTTTTGGAATTTATCAAAAAGGAAGATGTTAGTATTAATTTAGAAATAGGTATATTTAATTATACTATCTCTGAAGCAAAAAAAAAGAAAATTGTAAGAAAATGGAGTAATAAAAATTTTGTTCAAATTTATATTAATAGATTTAGAAGTGTTTATAGTAATATTCATCCAAAATCTAAAATATGCAATAAAACACTTTTAAAAAAATTAAAAAATAAAAAATTATCACCCAAAAAATTAGCTTTTATGTCTCATCAAGAAATGTCTCCAAAAAAATGGAAAGAACTAATTGAAGCTAAAATCAAAAGAGATAAAAATTTAACTGAAGTTGATATGTCTGCTGCCACTGATGAATTTAAATGTTATAAATGTCAAAAAAGATTATGCACCTATTATCAATTACAAACAAGAAGTGCTGATGAACCTATGACTACTTTCATTACTTGTTTAAATTGTGGAAATAGATGGAAAAATTAAATAAAAATTTAACGAATATTTCATATTATAATATATTTTTTTATTATAATATGACTGACTATTCTTTTAATACAATAATAGATACAAGTACTTTACAAATTGGTCAAGTTGTAAGAATAAATTTTACAGACGATGGTATATTTCGTGTTTTTTATAATGATTCTAACGGTAATATGTATTGCGGATTAAGCAGACAATCTAATTATAAACAAGTTATAGCAGATTCTGCTCATAAACGAACACAAATAGATATTTCAAGTTCAGCAACAGATAATATTGCTCTTAACAAATTTAATCCACCTATATATGGTGGAACATATCACGAAGAACAAACAAGAATTCCTATAGATAGAAATGATAAAAATTTTTATGTTTTTAAGTATGATACACCTGGTGTTGATTTAAATGCAAATACGAATAATAGTAACCACGGTATCGGACCATGGTGGCATTTTAGTGAAATTCAAAATCAAATTTATATAAAACAGGGAAATACGTCAGGAAGTATATATAATTCTGATGGATATTCTTCAGTTTTAGCAGCTGGTAAAAACCCTTTTGCTACTTACGCAGGACGACCTCATCCAGATTATAATTTCTATAATCAATATGGATTTTGCACTGGTTCCGTTTTTTTGACAGGTCAAGGTAAAGTATATACCAAAGGTATAGGTATTCCCTTTCCTGATACATTAGATTTATATGGACAAACTGTTAATAATATTACAAATAAACCCCTGAATACAAATTATAGTTATTTATCAAATTTATCTGATATATCTATTGAATCTGGTAAAACTGTTTCAAGATTTACTATTACTACTGTACCATTTTCAGAGACTATCGGTACTAATCCAGAATTAGGTACCACTGGAGACTGGGTTGGCGGAGGCACAGCGGCGCATATAAATTATACTGTTGCTAATAAAAGAAGTAAATATGTATGGTTAGATGAGAATAATCATGCAACACCTTTTGCTGATGGAACGATATCAACCACCGGCGCCTACGATACTTATTATAAAGGAAACTTTTATATTTATGCACACACTAATCAAAATGGAGATTTATCTGGTAATGTTTATATTGAAAGACGTTCAAGAAGAAATACGACAGACCCGATATTTATTTATAAAGCTTTTACAAATTTTGCTAATACCGCAAATCTACATCAGGGAGATATTAATAGTATATTTGTTGATTTAGATTTAGATATTTCGAAAAATTCAATCATTAATTCTGGTAATTTTAATTATATTTATTCAAGACCTTATTATGTTATATGTTCAGATTTATCAGGTCAAATTGTTCATGGAACTATTCCATTTGATTTATCAGGTGATTCAGTACCTCTATCAACAGACCAGCATATTGTTAATATAAATGGTTATAGACCTAATGTTAATTCCAATGATGATTTATATTATTCAAATGGGACTTGTGCTAAATATTGTAAAATAATGGTTGACCCGACAAGTACTAATTGGAAGACAACACGATATCATATTATATACTATGCTATTGGAGGTCCTCACGAAACTTCCCATACTAAAAATACTTTAAGATGGGTTAGTGGAGAAGGTAAGTCT
>CEOO01007046.1_pt1 | contig 10652 bp, 12 predicted proteins | sample 530321 | NCBI WGS metagenome assembly CEOO01 (sample SAMEA2619927, study PRJEB7988) | marine metagenome | biome: marine biome (ENVO:00000447); feature: surface water layer (ENVO:00002042); material: "saline water (ENVO:00002010), including plankton (ENVO:xxxxxxxx)" | depth 5 m
AGCTACTGATTTAACTTCAGAGATTGAATCTTTAGGGCAGTATGGGTAGCCCACACTTGATAAACATTCTATGTCTGTTATGTCATCCCCTATGTAGATAACGTCGCTAAAATTTACTCTATGTTTTCTTGTAAGAGAAGCAAGAGTTTGTAACTTTGTTTCTGGTTTACAAAAGCGAACAGGTACGTCAAGTTCCACGCCTCTAGTATCTGTAGAAAAGCTTATATCACTAGACATAAATATGACTGTAACGCCAAGCTTTTGTATTCTTTTGATTGCACTTCCATCTTTAACATTAAATGATTTAAACTTAAAGTTGTTTGCATAACTGATGCTTCCATCAGTAAGTACACCATCAACATCGGTTATTACTATTTGAGGTTTATTCACACCCATTGCTTACTCCTTAGTAAGTTATTTCACACGCTCCTCCAGCACAGGCTGCTTCGCCTGAAAGGTCTGTATTATCCTCCACTTCTTTAACTTGCTTTAGATCAACATTGGTCAAGCTATTAGCAAGGATGTTGAAGTGTTCCTCTGTGATGTCTTCGAAAGGTGCTTGAATGTAAGTACCACCATCATAAGGAAGAACAGAAATGCCATTGAATGAGTTGCGGTTTTTCCACATCCATTCTCCTACCATTTCCCATTCATCTTCTTTAACTGATATAGTACAGCTCACATTATGGGTGTTCTGACCTTCTATATGGCCTGTGTGTACCCATTCTGTGTTGAACCTACGTACACGCTCAAGTAAATCACTTGGGGTCTCTGTGCGAAGAATAGAGCCTTCTGGTGCAGCTTGTGGAATCTCTACAACTGACATTTCATCAGGACGGAAATATTCATCTTCTACCAACTCAGGATGATGTACCGCCAAGTGCTGATACAGGGCTTCATTCTTGCCAAGACGAATGCGTCTTACATAGAAGTCATTATGCCAAGCATGAATGCCAGAAGCAGTGCCGAGAACGCAAGAGCTAGTGCCGCTGGGTTTAACAGTAGTGGTGCGAGCAGCATCGTTAATGCCAATGAGCTTCGCAACTCGCTTATTTTCATCAACCACCAAATTCGCAGCTTCCGTAAGATCATACTTTAATACCTCTCCTGAACCTATACCTGTCATACCTACACCCAACAAAGCATCACGCTCTGTAGTCTCACGCCAGACTTCACGTAGGTAATGAAAGTCTGTGTATCCTGCCTGTAATGTGCCTATAAATGCTGCTGCTTTTGAACGCTCATTCAAGTCTTCTTGAGATGATAAATCTGATACGTTCAATTCACATAAGTTGCAAAATTGAAAGGGGCGTAATCCTATCTCGCAACACGGGTTGCTCCCCCAATCCTTATCATTGCTAAAGTATACACCCGGTTCACCTGAACCAGACAATTCAACACGTTTCCATAGCTCTAGGAAGTCTTGTTTGGTTACTCTATGACGCAAAATAACGGCAGAGTTGTTAGCACGACCTCGTTGTGGGTTCTCTTCCCACCAACTACCAGCCTTACAAGCCAATAGGTCTTGATCGTCCATACTAAACAAGGAAATAAGAGCAGCCCTACGGATACCACCAGCTAATACTGCATCAGCAATGTAACACTGTAGGTCATGCACTTCTAATGTGGTTAATTTACGACCAATAGCACCATCAAATACCTTACGAATGTTATGCAAACAGTCTTTCAATGGCTGTGGGCCGGGGGCTTTACCGCCAGACGTAATCAGGGCTGCACCCTTGGGGCGAATGTCACGGAAGTCGAACTCTACATCCATTAGACCACGGAAGTATGCCTCGACAAGAACCTTTACTGCATCAGCCCACCCTTCAATGTTATCTGATACTAGGAATCTACGCTTACGCTTCTTAGGGCCAACTACTTCGGGTAACTGCGCTACATGATGGCGCTGGCAGGAGTAACCTACCCCAGTACCGCCAAGCAGTAAGAACATGGTTTCACTAAAGGCTTCAGGCGCATCTACAGGTAGGTAAGCACAATTAAAAATGCGATTAGGGGCAAGCTCAATAGGAACACCCCCAAATTGAAGGCTACGCATACTAGGAAGAACTTTCTTTTCGTAGACATTGGTATAAACCTCCTCGATTTCGTCTTTAAGTTTTGGGTACTTACGCTGGTGCATCTCTTTGTTACGGGTGACTAGCTCTTCCCAAGTCTCTCTACGCTGCAACTCAGGCTGATACTTTGCGTATTTAGAAAAAACAGTGATGTCTGATAAAATTTTGTTAGTAATATTCATTCTTTTTACTCTTTAACGAATTGACCATCGACCATCTTGCCTTTGCGGTCTTTGATTTGACTGTAGGCCTGTTCAACGCACTCACTCATGCTCAGACCCCACGCTTTTGTTTGCATCACTAGGGTTACGAAAATATCCCCGATTGCATCCTTTACTTCTGGCTTATCCTGTAAGCTGATAGCTTCTTTAAGCTCCTCAACCTCTTCCTTGGTCTTCTCAAACTGAGCCAAGGGGTCTGGGCTAGGAAGGATGCCCTTCTCTTCTCCCCAAAGCACAATAAGCTGTTCTAATTTATCTAACTGCATGACTTCTCCTGTTCGTTATTAGTCTTGATTAAAATTAAGTTCTTTTAGGTCTTCATCTGTCGAAGGGGATGTATTGACCCACTCACCTTCAAATGGCTCAGATGCAATTTCATGGAGTGCATCCTTGAGCTTTTCAAAGGCTTCATCTTTAGAGATTGTTGAAGTGTCACCCATTACAGCAAAGCCTCTTGGGTGAATTGGAGAGCGTAAGATTCTCGCTCTTTCTTCCAATCGTTGAATGAATCTTCAGTCATGTGCCAGCGGATTACATTCTCAATATCTTCCATGTAGATTTCTTCCTCTTCAATAGAGGATTCAGGACGCAGCTTCTTCCACTGAGACAGTCTGTCATAGGAACGTGTAAGATTAGCTATGATGATGTTTTCCACCACCATTTCATCTAGGGAGGACTCTAGGTTTTTACCCAGTAATTCTGGATCATATTTTAAGATTTCCATTGCTCTATTACCTTCAATGATTTCCTGTTGTGTCTCTCTTGAAGCCAAGCATTCGGGATTAACTTGTCAGCGTAGAGAAACCCGTATTTTTCACACCACATTGCTAGTGTGGTCTTGCTACCTTTCCTGATCTTTGACTTGCTGTTGCTGAACACAAAACGCAGGTCTAGTTCAGGGTATTGATCTTTGCAGAGCATGTGTTTCTTTCGATCTTCAATCGTGAAACGTCCCTTGGATTCTATGACAATGCCGTTAGGCAATACGAAGTCAGGGGTATAAGTATGGTCTGACTTAGGGATGTAATAAGGTATCCGAAATGGTTCATATTCTGCATCTATGTTTAACTGCTTTAACTGCTTACCAATGTTGTCTTCTAATCCACTGCGATAACCTCGCTGGATAGCTGACTTACGAGCGTTATAGGCTCTCTTCATCAGTTGGTTCCTCGTAATGGGCATACCAAAAGTGCTTGGGATTTGCTGCCTTAGAACCACCTTGAGGGCGATATACAGCATCAGGCCAACAGGCACTTTTAAATGAGCAGAAAGAGCAATCCGTGCCTAACCGAAGGTTTCCAGTAGGCTGCTTTCGGAAATACTCTTTCTCTGGCTCATAACAACGCTTAAAGGGTGCATCAGAAGTGATAAGATCAACAGTGTTCACTATTTGTTCTTCTACTTCTTTTGCATTAAGGGTATCTTCATTGGCCTCTACAACAGTGACTTCACCGCTAGACTTATTAACGACTATCCAGCCGCCAATGCCGATCTCACCAGCTTTTGCATAACCGACTAACTGAGGGATATAGCCAAAGGCATCATCCTTCTTCAGGGCATCTACGCCCCCTAGCCACTTATGTGTGAATGCCCAAGGTGAACAAGTCTTTGTGTCATATACCTTGTTATCAATTTCTATATCGTTCTCACCTTTAATGGTGGTTCCGTTTATATCCATTGATACTTTAGACTTGCCGCCTGTTACATTCCACTTAGCCGCTTTAATTAAGACTTCCATGAATGCTTCAACAGCATCACCTGTCATCATACGGACTATATGGTTGTAAGGCATACGACTAGGCTCTGCACCAGCCTTCTGCATCTGCAACTGACAAAGAGGCTTGCCCAAGTTGCTCATACGAAGACGGAAAGAGTCGTCACCTTCACTGCGGAATAACTGCTTACGCAATCCTTCCTTAAACATTTCACCAGCTTCTTCGATCCACTCTTCTTCTACATGGACAGCTTCGTTGTTACTCAGCTTATCTAAGGTAGAATGAAGTTTTAACTCTAGTAATGAAGACATATCAGATTCCCTATAGCCCCTACATGAGGGGCATCCCTAGTGATTTAAGCGAAGTCGGCTACTAACTCAGCCTCTACTGCATCCCATGCTTCATCGTCAGTCTGACGCTCTGAGATAGCACTCTTATGCTTAGACATGATTGCCTTGTTTTCACCTTCAACCATTTTCAAAATATGGCCAATGGTATCAACAGTGGTTTCATCCAAAGCTAGAGGATTAGCAATGTCAGGCTTAAAGTGCATTACGAAGTAAGTAACACCACCATTCTTCTTGCGCTCTGTGGTAACATCAACAGAGAAGTTATACAGCTTACCGCCATGAGGAAGAGCCTTAACTACTTCTTCATCGAAAGGCATGAAGTTAGCGCCTTTTAATCGCAATACAGCAGGTACATTCTCTACCTTGGCTTTTTTACCAGTAGCAGTCTTGCCTTCGTAAGTTACCAAGCAGTGTACATTACGGAAGCAGGTAACTGACTTGTACTTATCCTTCAATGCTGGATCAGCCTGTAGGATTTTAGAGGCAGGTTTGCCGCAACGCACAGTACCCCTCTCGTCTGGAGCTTCCTGACGAAGAGAGTTAACTACAATAGTGCGGTTAGATACCTTCTGCTCTTCTACATCATAGTCTAGCCATTGGAACATGTTCGACAATGGACGAATTTTGACGGACTTAGCGTAAACTGCGTCACCCTTACCAGCAATAAAGAATGTACCCTTTCGTAGTTCATTCCCATCATCGTCTTCATCTTCCCAGTTTAGCTTCAATACTGGTAGAAAGTCTGCTTTATCTTCATTAGTGTCCTGCTCTTGTGCGGCACCAAGCATAGCTGCAATAGCTGCTTCTTTTTCACTAGATAGAACTGAAATATCATTACTCATTTTAATAACTCCGTGGTCATATAAATAGATATTTTATAATACACTAACTAATAGTTTAGTGCAACACTTAGAATACAAAAACTAGATGTTTACTACTTCACTATGCATCCAATCAGGGCCACTTTCGATTTCTATGTCTAATGGCAGCACTGTTTCATACGAGAAACGCTCTACAAGCTCTGAGGAGATGTCTCTCATTGCCCAAATCAGCGACTTCACAACTATGTCTTTTTCGTCAGGGTGGAGGTCTACAACGATACTATCATGTACTGTTAGTATTAACTTAGACTTCAGATTATACTTCTTAAAAGCCCTGTAAGCACGGACACAAGCTAAAGGTACTATGTCTGCTGTAGCGAAAGATTGTACTGGCCAATTAACCACCTGAGTAGCATTAGTAACCTTCCCATTACCTGTACGTCTGACATTGGGAAACTTAAATTCTCTGCCACTAGGAATGCGTACAATACCATCCTTCAAGACACCATCCATTAGCTTTCTGTGCCAACTGGCCAAGCCTTCGTAAATCTTGAAATACTCATGGAAATACTTCTGAACATGAGGTGCCTCATTAGCTCCTGTACCGCCATATAAGGGTGCGAATGTATATGCCTTTGCAGACTTACGCATATCGCTATCAACGTCAGAAACATCACACTGCTGGATGATAGAAGCAGTCTGCTTATGCACATCCTTACCACCTAGTATGTCCTCAATGATCTGTGGATCACGGGACAGCTCACCAGCCACCCTAAACTCTAGGCCACTAAAGTCTGCTTCCATTACTTCACCACCCTCAAAGCGACTTACTACACACTTGCGAATAGGAAAGGTCTTACCTGATGGCTGGTTCTGGAAGTTCGGGTTACTGCTGCTCAGTCTACCTGTACGAGTTGTAGTCTGGTTAAATTGAGCATGAAGTAGCCCACTAGGTCTTGTCCAAGTCTGTATACCTTTCACGAAACTATCAAGGTACGTAGAGATAGCATTCAGACGCACCAGCTTAGTTAAGAACTGGATAGCCTTCAGATTATTCTTTCCTTCAGCCTGTGCGACAAGACGTTTGATAGTAACCTTGTCTGTCTTAAAACCATTAATAGAGGCATCCCTAGGACTTGATGGGACTAGGCGTAGACCTGCAACCTTACCATTATCAATGTATAAGGCACCTGCCCCATTACATGCAGGGCATTTACTCTTGTTTTTCCAAGGAGTGCCATCCTTCTTAAACTTCTGAATTTTACCTGTGCCTTTGCATCTGTGGCAGTGTTCGGCAACAGTCTGTTTAACTACTTCTGTGGTAGTTCTTACAGCCTTTGCAAAACCAGTTGCTGACATACGAGGAGGCATAAGAGGCTTACCTTTAGCATTAACACCGATGTTGAAGGTTTCTTTATGAAGTGCCTTATCTTTTACAGAGCGACTATAGATAACCTTAGTCATGTCAGCACCTGAGTTAAGATTAATCGGAGTATCGCCCATTACATCTAAGACTATTTCATTAAGGTCTTTCTCTAGCTGTGCTTTCTCTGCTTTAAATTCGCTTTCAACATCATTCAGACGATCAAGGTCTATCTTGATGCCATTGCGTTCTATCTCAGAGAGAAACATTAACATCTGGTTCATCAGCTTGAAGGTGGGCTTTAAGCCGGGGCTTGCTTCAAGTTCTTCCAACTGTGCTAGGTAAACTTCAGCGCAGGAGAGTACGTCAGCATCCGCATATTCAATGACTGTATCAAGTGGCATTGCCTCGAAGCCAATACCTTTCTTAAACATATCGCCAACTAAGTCGCCTTTCTTTCGTGTCACATCTCTGCGTATGGCAGTCTTAGCTAGGGATAGTTCTACATGCTGGCCACGGGCAAATATGTACTCACCAATCATTGTGCAGTAGACGTTTTCAGGTAAGTCAAATCCAGCTTCTAGTAGATACAGCACATCAAACTTAGCATTATGGGCTACGATAGTATCACAAGCGGCTAGGTCTTCCCGTAGCTTCTTGGGGCTTTCAGGGACTAAGACTTCATTATGATTAAATATGGCTCTTTGCGCTGGGCAAATGTTACCATCTTCAATGATACGCCAATGGGCTGATACTATTCTGTTCTTTGGATTAAAGGGGCTATTATCTTTTACTTCGTTAAACTGGACAGTGGTTTCTAAATCCAAAACTATCGTTTTCATACATCATCCCTAGTGGCGTTTAAATCTACTAACTTAAAAGTACCTGACTCTATCTTCTTCTTGATTGAGTAAGGACGCTCACCTAGGAATGCTGCTACCTGTTTAGAAGTCTCTGGCTCTCTATCCCATGATGGATCAAGTACAGGCTCACCTTCCATAGTCTCAGTAGCTACTATACGACCAAAGCACTCTAAAGACACACGACCATTCTCAAACAAGTAGAAGTGGTCTTCTAGAGGCTTATTGGTGTTGATGCTGAATACATTTCTGCGCATTGCTTTTTCCTCTAGGTCTTCAGGGTTAAAGGTAGGTTCTACCTTATCACCATCATATTTTAACTCATTTATGCCAGCAGTAGGGAAAGGTTTTGTAACATCCCAATCAATCACTGTGGCGCTAGGGCTTATACCTAGCTTCACTCTATCTTTGAATTTACGCAACATAGCGGCTCACCTTTGGTTCAATGTTACAGATTATTGTTCCATGCCAGCCCGACAGCTTATTCTTACTCACTGTCAGGTAACGTGCTGTGTCGATCTCACTGTCTTCCACATCACCAGCTTCATGCTTACCAATACCTATAATCAGGTCACATTCAGCACTCTTACCAATCTTACTGCCTTCCATATCGAATGGAGAAAGACGTGTACGTCCTTTAGCTTCTGCTGATGCCTGAGAGACAACTAGGACTGCACACTGGTGACGCTTGGCTAATTCACGAAAACGTCTGTACAGCTCTCGTAGACGCTCATGGGAGGCATTGAAGCTACCTTTAACGTGAACCTTATCACCTTGGTCTATTACAACTACATCTGGCTTTACGTGGTCAATGTAGGCATCCATCATAGACAAGTCCCACTCTTGGGTGTCCATCATAGATATTAAAGGATCAATAACTGCGAACTTATCTAGGGCTTTTCTAGGGTTAATAGCCACCTCTTCCCTAGTCATTCCAGACCAAGAAGTCATTGCACGTAGCATTGTGCGTCTAGTCTCTTCCTCATTTCCTAGGTAAAGAACCTTTGCACCTTGGGAGCAAAAACCATCTGGGCCAGCCGCTAGGGATACTACAAATGCAGACTTACCTGTCTCAGGTGTAGCAAAGACAACTCCAAACTCACCTGCACCAATTCCGTATACGTGGCGGCTAAGTGTAGGAATATTAAATCGCCATCTGTTATCATCAGATGTCAGGGCTAACAGTTCGTGTATATCTTTTGTGGTTTCTTCACCAAACTCTGTTGGTGTGAACCCATCCTTAACACGATCTATCAGGGTAGTAAGACGCTCCATTGCTGTCTCATTACCTTCACTTATTTCTATACCAATATTGGCAATCTTCTTTCCCATATCCATTCGCCACATAGACTTAACTAGGTCATTAAGAATATCTGGATTCATTTCAGGGACATTCTGGATTTCGTTTATGATCTCAACTACGCAATCTACTTCTGCTCTGGTAGCTATAGGGTTGTTGTCTTTCCATAGACCGAAGACTTCTTGCAGAGTCATATCAGTGGCGTACTTCTCTTGTGCAGCCACAATCACATCATAGAGGTCTCTATATTCATCCTCAAAGAGAGAGCCTTTCAAAGATGGCTTCATCTTCAAGTAGATGTCGTTATTACAAATTGCTTTAAGAATCTCATTGAACATAATTTTTATTACTCCAGTTAGTGTATTAAGTACAACCATAATATTACACGTAAAGAAGAAATAAAAAAACCCCCAAGCCTAGAACTTGAGGGTATAAGTATAGAACTAAAAGTTATACTATATTACATAACTCTTACTTTCATTTTCTTGATGTCAGGAGATGGCCCCCTGTCTCTGCGCTCACGCATATCTGTCTGATGACCGACAACAGTCTTGTTACCTTTGCATAGTGCAGCTATGGCTTCTTCTAACTTCTTCTGCTGCTCTGCTGCTTCAATGAATGTCCCTTCACTAAAGTCATAGTCGATAACTACAATTCCTCTAGCCTTCATTGTACAGTTCCTCCATTTGCTGTGTGTTTAGGTATTTAAGGTCTTCCTCTAATAAGACCACAGTTACGTTATTTACATGTCCTCCCAACTTACTAAGTAACTTTATAGCTTTGCTGGAGGCATCTTTGTCAAGTGAAATAATAACCTTCTTATATCGCTTTAGTTGCTGCTTTTGCTTAAAACTAATATTAGTACCTAATAATGCAACACCTGTATAACCAGTTAAAGTGCTTACTGAACAGGCAGATGCTACATCTTCAACAACAACTGCTGTATCACCATTACCACAGGAAAATGTACCTGTAGTATCGCCATAAACTTTCCACTTAGGTATCTGACCAGAGAGTGAACGTCCTACTGCACCCGAATCGTTGTTCATAAAAAAGAGTACACGATCTTCTGATGGTGCGTATTTAATGTGTACAAGTTTATCTTTGTACGCATTTAAACAGTGTACACTTTCTAAGTAGCCTAATGCTTTAGGGTGATGGTCAGGGCTACTAACAATAGAAGGTATAGGCAAGCATTGTTTAGGTAGGGATACTACCTCACCTGATAGCTTACTCTTTATAGAATTTGTTGATCTAGAGACACCATGTACACCTCTTACATTGCATGAAGCTCTGTAACAGTTCCATAAGAGTGAGCCATCACGATTGGTAATAGATAGCTTACCTTTACCACCACAGAAGGGGCAGTCACATGACTTACTTTCATTCTCACGTACTCTTATGTCTTTGATGATAGAATACTGTTCTTTATAGGTGTACATAAATAAACCTCTGATATATGGTTTAATGTATATATATATGGCCTCGGACGGCCACCCAAGTATACATATAGATTTACCTTTTGGCAACACTTGTTTACATATTTGTTAATACATTAGTTATGACTTTTAGACCACACTACAGCATGTAACCTATTGTAATCATTAAGTATCATCATAACGCATTGGTTGGGGGTTCAAGTCCCTCCGGGCCTACCACTGCACCCTAAGTGCTTGTTATAAAATACTTTTTTTATAATAATCACATGCTGTAGTTGGGTGGTGTGGTCTAATAATTGGAAATCACTGAACCACTGGCTTTTTGGCGCTTCTCAATGGCGCTATTTGCTTGATTCTGAGACGGGCGAACATAGATCGACAAAACATCTAAAGTCTTGTGGCCTGTTACTGACCGCATCTCTGAATTTGTAGCACCTGCTTCACCCATTTCAGTAGCTCCTGTTCTACGCAAATCACGTATTTGTAGATGCTTGGGGAGACCAGC
>CEOO01025101.1_pt1 | contig 10623 bp, 12 predicted proteins | sample 530321 | NCBI WGS metagenome assembly CEOO01 (sample SAMEA2619927, study PRJEB7988) | marine metagenome | biome: marine biome (ENVO:00000447); feature: surface water layer (ENVO:00002042); material: "saline water (ENVO:00002010), including plankton (ENVO:xxxxxxxx)" | depth 5 m
CAACTGGGCAAGTCGAAAGCCAAAAAAGGCAAAGTTATTAGTGAGTACGGTGGCAAGGCATCGCCTGTCAGCAAGAAAACTCGTAGTGGGGCAACTGGCCGCCTAAAGCGAGGCAAGAAGAATGGCCGCTAAGGGACGTACTGCCAAATTTTACGCAGCAAATCCTGAAGCGCGTAAGAAAAAATCTGCTTATGATAAAAAGCGGAATGCGACCGCTGCAGCGAAAAAATATCGGGCAGAATTATCTAGGGAACGCAGGGCGCGTGGAATTATGGGACAGGGAGGAAAAGACCTAAGTCATGCTTCTGGCGGTGGATTTAAATTAGAAAGCCCCAGCAAGAATCGAGCACGAAACGGTCACGGCAAGAATGGCAGGTTGGCGTCAGGTAGAGGTACAAAAAAATCAAGGCGCTGATGGCTATAAAGATTACCTCTGGCGATTCAATCCGCAAGGCGATTGTTAACGATGCACTGCTTCGTGAGTTATTCGACACGGTAGAGGTTAATCGCAGTGGCATGGCACCCATTGGAATGGGTCCAACCATTGGTATTCTTGGCTTGCCAGCAATAGATGGATTTGAGGCTACTTGGACCTTGCAGTTACTGGGTCTGACGCCTGTAGAAACAAAGCAAGTGGTGGATATTCTTTCGCGGATGTTTCCAGGGTCTGTATTTAAGAGAAGCAACGAGATTGTTGTTGTAGAGATCTTTTCACTGGTAACAAAAGAAGTTCTTGATGCCGTCAAGGAACAACAAGACATCGCCAAGCAGGAACAAAAGGAACGCCAACTAGACTCAGCGATACGTTATGCATCCAGTATTAAGGATGGCAAGTCTGGTGCAAAAGGCGACCGTGGCGATCAAGGATTGCGTGGTGAACGCGGTGAACGTGGTTTTATGGGACCGCCAGGTAGAGATGGTAGGGATTTAGATGCGACAGCTGTTTCGCTTGGTGATTTAAATGGTGTATTTATTGCGGAACCAAAAGTCGGTCATGTTCTGACATGGGATGGTAGTTCTTGGGTGGCATTATTCGTGCCGCAAACTACTCGTCATGGCGGTGCAGGTATTTCTGAAGCACCTGAAGATGGCAATTATTATGTGCGATATAACAGCTCTTGGGTCGAGTTAAGCATTGCTCTCGGTGGCTCTGAAGTCACTGGTGGCGACTTCGATCCCTAAGGAATACTAGTCTAGCAATTTTCGGTCGATGCCAACCCCTGCTAATAGAGCCAAAATTCAATTAGTTCGGGGTTCGTTCAGCAATATCTCGGCAAGTATCAGTGATTTAGTCGACGGCGAACTTTGTTACGCCAAAGATCAAAATCGACTGTATATGGTCGAGGGCAGTACCCTCACAGTTGTAGAAGCAGAAGCAGAAGGCGTAGAAGATACTATTGCTGCGGCATTAGCCGGCGGCACTGGCATTGGGATTACATATGATGATCCAGTTGACACAATTACTGTTGCACTTGCAGACACTGCTGTAACGCCTTCGCAGTACGGATCATCGACTGCGATTCCAATCATTACTGTCGACCAACAAGGTCGAATCACTGCTGCTAGCACTACATCTATTGACACAGATGTTCTGTTGCTGTCCGTTCATAACCAAAGCGGATCAACAATTAGTAAAGGCGATGTCGTCTATGTAGCGGGAACTCATAGTTCCGGAAAGCCAATTATTGCACTTGCTGACAACAACGGCACAAATACTTATCCTGCAATAGGACTGGTGCATGCTGATATTGCTGATGGCGCTGACGGAGATGTAATTATTAGCGGTCAACTTGTCAATGTTGACACCAGCAGTTTCAGCGCAGGGGCTGCACTTTATCTTGACTCTACTGCAGGCGCATTGACGACAACTCGTCCAACTGCTTCTACCGAAAAGGTACAAAAAGTTGGTCTTGTTACTAGGTCACACGCTAGCAATGGCAGTATTTTAATTATTGGTGCTGGTCGTACTAATGATATCAACAATGAGTTAGTTGCCCTGACTGGTGTTGCATTAAACGCAAGCAATTTAGGCACGTTTACCGGCACTATTATTACTGATAATAGTGACATTAAAACAGCTCTTCAGGAATTAGAGACTGACTTGGAATCAGCAATCACTTTAGGTACGTTTACTGGAACGATCATTAGCGATAACACTACAATTAAAAATGCCCTACAGGAATTAGAAACTAATTTAGAAACGATTGACGGCGGTACATACTGATCGGTAACCTAGGTCGCCGCTATATAGCGGTGTACCGGCCTATATAGGCACACAAGGGAGCCACATGGCTAGCACCATCAAGCTTAGGCGTTCAGCAACGTCTGGGGCGATTCCCACAACGTCTCAGCTCGCTTTAGGTGAGCTGGCTATGAACACTTTCGATGGAAAGTTGTTCCTAAAGACTGATCAGTCAGGCACTGAAGCAATTGTTGAAGTTGGTGGTGGTGGCGGTAGCATCACTATTTCCAGCGCATTACCAAGCAACCCTGATGTAGGTGATGTTTATTGGGATAGCGATGAAGGTAACCCTTACATCTATTATGATGATGGCAATGGTTCTGCACAGTGGGTTGCATTAGTTGCGAGTGCCGGCGGAAGTGGCGGCAGCACAGTAATTTATGAAAATCAACAAGTAATTTCTTCTAATTACACCTTAACTACAGGTACTAATGGCCATGCCGTTGGTCCCATTGAAATCTCTAACGGTGTTTCTGTCACCGTACCTGCAAACGCTACTTGGGCTATTAGTTAATCATGGCTTTCGGAACTGTTAAAGTCGACTCAATCACTAGCAGCACGCAAACGCTGACTGTTGATAACCTATTGGTATCAGGAGCTATCGGCAGCACTGTTCAGGGCTATGACGCTGACACTGCCAAGACTGATGTAGCGCAGACTTACACTGCACAGCAAACTTTTGGTGAATTAAAAGAGACTGTACATACTCTTGCCACCACAGGTTCAATTGCTCTTGATCCTGCCAATGGTTCAATTCAGGTGTCTGTTTTAACAGGCGCTCCGACCTTTACTGATTCACTTGAAGCTGGTCAATCTGTCGTGCTTCACCTTGAAGGAGGTGCTACTTATACTGTTACTTGGCCTACAATTACTTGGACAACAAGTGCTGGCAATGCTGCGCCAACTTTAACTGCAAAAGATGTACTTGTTTTGTGGAAAGTTAGCACCACTCTTTACGGTGCATATGTCGGGAGCTATGTCTGATGTTAGGTAAACAGTTAACGCAGGCAGCCGCTGGATCAGCAGCTGGTGAAGGTTTGTACGTCGATGATTTGTTCAGCACCTATTTATATGAAGGCAACGGCTCTAGTCAAACAATAACGCACGGCATAGACATAACCGGCGAAGGAGGTCTGACATGGATTAAGCGGCGGACTGGCACGTCTGATTTCAATTTATTTGATACAGAGCGAGGGTTTAGCTCGACACAGTCGAACATGCTTAATTCAAACCAATTTAGCCCACAGCTAAGCATGTCGTCTTATGTAAATGCTACAACAAACGGCTTTGTATTAAACCATAGCGGCAACGATACAAATGATTCTAGCTCTAACTATGTATCTTGGAATTTCCGCAAAGCGCCAGGGTTTTTTGATGTTGTTACCTATGTAGGAACAGGCTCTAATCAGAACATTAGCCACAATTTAGGCAGTGTTCCTGGCGTGATAATTGTGAAAAACTTAGATATAAATGCTCATTGGACTGTTTACCACAGAGAATTAGGCAGTGGTAAATATTTACTTTTAAACGATCCCGACGCTGAGGCTGCCGATACAACAGGTGTGTATTGGGGTAACACTGCTCCTACAAGTAGTGTTTTTACTGTTGGATCTACAGGCCGAACTAATGGCCTTGATGATGATGGCAATGGACACAATTATGTCGCTTATATCTTTGCCCACGATGATCAATCGTTTGGCGACAATGGCAACGAGGCAATCATTAAATGTGGAAGCTACACCGGCACTAGCTCTAGCGGCTTTCCCGGAAATAAAATTACATTAGGATTTGAGCCACAATGGTTGCTAATTAAAAACATAGATAACAACGCCGGTGATTGGGAGATACTTGATTCAATGAGAGGGATGTTCGCTGATTTAACCAACGGAAGTCCTTATTTGCGAGCAAATCGAAATTACCAAGAAAATACTGACAATTCCCGTGCTGTTTTCTTGCACGCTGATGGTTTTTCTGTTCAAGGCAGCGATTACGGTATTAACGGATCGTCTGGTAATGATTTTGTCTACATCGCAATCCGTCGCCCGCATAAGCAACCTGAAGCTGCAACGGATGTATTTACACCTCAGGCAACTAGAGCCGCTACTGATGGCACTCCGTCAGAACTTGGTTTTACAGCCGGGTTTCCAGTAGATTTGTTGCTTTATACGGCACGCTCAGGCGGTTCTAATTCACACCCCGTGCTTGATAGGATAAGAGGGGGCAAAAATCTTTTGGCGACTGCAAGTGATGCAGCAGAGGCGAGTAGCGATCACAGGTTCGATAGCAACGAAGGGATATTTTCTGATAGTAGTTGGACTGCTACTAACAGCTATGGCGGATTATTGTTCCGCCGCGCTCCTGGTTTCTTTGATATTGTTGTTTACAACGGGACAGGCAGCACAAAAACTGAATCCCATAACCTAGGCGTTGTTCCTGAAATGATGTGGATAAAAAGGAGAGATAGTTCCCAGAGTTGGTCTGTATATTATGGAGACAATACAGACTATTTAATGTTAGATAGTAACGCGGCTTCAATCGACAACCATGAATTGTGGAATGACACTTCACCAACTGCGTCCGTATTTACCGTTGGGCCTGACAATGCTGTGAACTCTAATAACGATACTTTTATGGCTTATTTGTTTGCCAGCCTCGATGGAATATCTAAGGTAGGCAGCTACACTGGCACAGGCAGCAACATTGACGTTAACTGTAACTTCACCGCTGGTGCTCGATTTGTACTAATCAAACGCACCGATGGCTGGCCTAACATTCAAAGCGATTGGTACGTCTGGGACACTGCCCGCGGCATCGTTGCTGGTGACGACCCCTGGATAGCCCTTAACTTAACTCAAGCAGAAGTAACCTATAACGATTTTATCGATCCCTACACTTCTGGTTTTACAGTTACCTCAACAGCTCCTGCTGGCCTCAACGCCAGCGGTGGTACTTACACATTCCTTGCTATTGCTTAATCATGGAAATTCGCAATCGTTCAACTGGCGCTGTCATTACGATCAGCCAATTCAAATCTGACAATCAAAACACCAGCTTCCCCAAGCAAATCACTGCTGACATTCTTGACAGCTATGGTTATGACATTGTCTTAAATGGACCTGCAGCAACCGTAACTGCTCCTTATGGCGTCAGCGTTCGTGATGGCGTTGAAGAAGTTGATGGTCAATGGTTCACCAAGTTCATCGTTGGTCCGGTTTTTAAGGATACTACTGATGGCGACGGTAATGTAACCACTGCTGCCGATAACGAAGCCGCTTATCGTGCTGGTATTGACGCAAAAGCTGCAGCTGGTGTTCGCGCTGAACGCAACAAAAGACTTGCTGATTCCGACTGGACTCAATTAGCCGATAGTGGTGCTGATGCAACTGCTTGGGCAACGTATAGGGCCAGTCTGCGTGACTTACCTACTTCTGACGGCTTCCCTCACGATGTGACCTGGCCTACGGCTCCTTGACAAGGAATAATATAGAGAACAATCTCGCTCTATGGCTCTAGATTTCCCCGCTTCGCCAACTAATGGGCAGGTGTTTTCATCTGGCGGGGTTAGCTGGACTTTTGACGGAGAAAAGTGGAAAATTTCTAGTTCTGGTATAGAACCGGTTTTCATTTCTAGTTCTACACCTACAGGTGTTGCTGGTCAGATTTATTGGGATTCCGATGAGTCGACAGCATATATTTATTATGACGACGGCAACACAGCTCAATGGGTGCCATTAGTTAGCACTGCACCTGTATCTTTTGATACGTCAGCAATTGTTAGCGGCACTTTGCCTGTCGCCAGGGGTGGTACTGGTACTACTTCTTTTGATGCCGGCAAGATTGCTGAAGGCAATACAGAAGCTGAAGTTGTAGATACAGGTTCAGATGGTCATTTTAAAGTCACTACTGAAGGTACTGAGCGACTCAGAATTAACAACGCAGGCACTGCGACATTTACAGGCGAAGTACAGGATTCAAAAGGTGGAATCCGTGCAATTCCACAAAACTCACAGACTTCAGCTTACACTTTAGTTGTTGGTGATATTGGCAAACATATCAGTATTACTACTGGCGGCGTGACTATTCCGTCAGGTATATTCTCAGCAGGTGATGCAATTAGCATTTACAATAATAGTGGGTCTGATCAGACTATTACGCAAGGCGGATCTGTGACATTACGTTTGGCTGGTGATGGCACAACAGGTAATAAAACACTTGCTCTTTATGGGCTTTGCACGGTTCTTTGTGTTGCTTCTAATGAATTTGTTATTGCTGGAACGGGGCTAAGTTAATGAGCATGATGAATATGATGCTCGCTGCTGGCGGAGCAGGGGATGTAGAATTTGATATTGATTTTTTGGTTATTGCTGGCGGTGGTGGTGGCGGAGACACCACTGATAATACGGCAGGTGGTAACACTACCATCTATCACATGGGCGGTGGCGGTGGCGCTGGAGGATATTTAAATTCTTACGGGACAGATCCTAGCGGTGGCAACTCTTCTACTCTAGCTACCTTAAATATCATAACTGGAACTAATTTTACTGTTACAGTTGGAGCCGGAGGTGCTGTTAACTCAAACGGCAGTGACTCTGTTTTTTCAGGAACTGATACCAGTTCTACAGCATTTTCTAAAACTGCTACAGGTGGTGGCCGAGGGGCTGGTGGCACTAATAATGATTCGGCCTCAACCGGCGGTTCAGGCGGTGGCGGTGGATGGGTTTACGCTAATTCTAAGGGTACTAACTACAGTTCTGCCCAATATGATGGTCAGGCCGGTACATCAAATCAAGGCACGGCTGGTGGTGATTGGGCCGGGAGTATAACCCCTCATAATACATTTTTATGCTCAATATTGTTAGATAATTATTGGTGCTTTGATAGCGGTACGAGCACATTTTGCGCAGGTGGAGGCGGTGGTGCTGGCTCTGCAGGTCAAGACGGTAGCGTGAACAATGTCTCTAGTACCGAGGCTGGTGGCGACGGAGGTAACGGTCTTGCTTCCTCAATTACTGGATCAAGTGTGACCAGAGCTGGAGGAGGAGGAGGAGAGTACAACTCTTCAAGAGGTAATGGAACGCATGGAAGTGGCGGTACTGGATATTTAGAGGCAGGTGGTGGCGGACAGTACAGATCTGCAGGGCAGAATGGAACAGTTATTTTGCGTTATCCAAATACAGTTACAATTTCATTTAATTCAGCCCAGCTAACAGGAACCACGGCCACTGTTGGCAATGACAAGGTCACTACATTTACGGCCGGTTCTGGCACTGTTTCTTGGTCTTAGCATGAAGTATTTTGCTTTCTACGATGACAACAATGTTGTTTTGGAAGTGCTACCTGTTCCAGATTCAGCTAGCGAGGCAGAGTTCTCTGCACGTTTAGGGATGACCTGCAAGGAAACGTTTAGAGATGGATCAGCAAGGGGCAATTATGCAGGCGTAGGCTTTATTTATGTTCAAGAGCATGATATTTTTGTCAAGGCAAAGCCTTATGAAGGCTGGGTGATTGACGTTTCTACCGCGAAATGGACTGCGCCTGTAGCAATGCCAACAGATGGACAGCCATATGTTTGGGACGAAGAAAACACTCAATGGCAGGTCTTTGGGCTAGAGCAAGGTCCAGCGCCTGGAAATTTGAGTGACGCGGATATGGAAGTTTTGCGAAATATCAGTCCTAGCGATGACGATGCCGATGTTTTGGCGCGACTTAGTGCTGAGGGTCGTGCTTGGGCTGAAGGAATTAGCTAACAAGGAATAATATAGAGAGCAATATTGACCCATGGCTCTAGACTTTCCAACAGCGACATCTGTCGGGCAATTACATGTCCAAAATGGTCATCGTTTCAGTTGGGATGGGTCTAAGTGGCAATCGCTTTTGAGTGATCCCATCAACGTTGTGGATGGAGGCAACTTTGCCTCTGGTTTCTCTCTTGCTGTTGCTACTTCCGATATAAATGGAGGATCATTCGACTAATGCCTACACCTTCTTCCAGAACGCCAGTTCGGATTGCTCGCGGCACTTATAGCAATCTCAATAGCAGCATTGCCGATATACAAGAGGGCGAGATTTGCTATGCAACAGATCAAGACAAGTTATATGTAAAGGAAGGCTCATCGCTGGTTTCTACGCAAGCAAATGTTGATCCTGACACTGCTGTTACCGACGCTGCACAAACCTTTACTGCTGCACAACGTGGTGCGATTTCAGCTATCAGTGTTGCTTCAGGAGATACCACAAAGCAGCTTGATTTCGCGACTGCTAATAACTTCGCAGTGACTCTTGCGAATTCGGCGTCTTGTGAACTGCAGAATCCTTCCAATTTGACGGCAGGACAGAGTGGATCAATATTTGTTATTCAGAGTAGTGCTGGTTCACATCTTTTAACTTACGGGTCTAGCTGGGACTTTGCCGGCGGAGCTGCACCGAGTTTATCAACCGCTGGGGACTCGATCGATAGAATTGATTACATCGTCCGCTCTGGTACTTCTATTCACGCTGTCTTCACTGCTGCATACTCATGAGCGTAATTGGTTCTAACGTTCTTGCTGGCGCGTCTGGCGGTGCTGGTGGTGCTGGCTTCAAGATTGAACGCAGCTTGCGGTTCAACAGTGCAGACTCTGCATACCTAAGTAAAAATTTTTCCACTGCGGGTAATCGCAGAACCTGGACTTGGAGTGGATGGGTAAAAAGAGGCGCAACAAACGGTTATGTTGCTTTATTTGGCAATGCAAACTACGATGTAATTCAATTTAGAAGTGGAGCTGGCGTTAATGATGACATTGATATTTTCTTCAATGGCACTTCGGGCGGTCGTAGGATTAGTGCTTCATTCTTTAGAGATTACAGTGCCTGGTATCACATAGTTGTAGCGTGCGACACAACTCAAACAGATGCGTCGGACAAAGTAAAACTATATGTAAACGGCGTAGAGGAGAGTTTGTCTCTTGCTAATACCATCAATACTGACTATCAAACTAGCTTTAGCTCTAACGTTGAGCATTACATTGGTGCTACTAAAAGTGGTAGCAACATAATCAGGCATTTTGATGGCTATTTAGCCGAGGTTTATTTCATTGACGGTCAAGCACTTGCTGCGTCTGACTTCGGTGAGTACGACTCTGACAACAACTGGAACCCAAAAGATGCATCTGGACTGACATTTGGCACGAATGGTTTCCACCTAGATTTCTCGGACAACAGTAGCGACGCTGCGCTTGGAACGGATACCAGTGGTAATAACAATACGTGGACGGTTAATAACCTTGCCGCTTTTGCGCCTGGTCTAAAAACTGCAAATCAAGGTTTTGATGTCGTTACTTACAGTGGCACCGGCAGTAACAGGTCCATCACTGGCCTGAACATGAGTCCTGATTTTCTGTGGATCAAAGCCAGGACTTCATATCAAGGCGGCAATCCAGATCACGCGCTATTCGATGTCGTTCGCGGGACCGGAAAACAACTGCGGTCAAACACCACAGGCGCAGAGACCAGCAACAACCACGGGGTGACGGCCTTTAACTCAGACGGCTTTAGTCTTTCTGGCAGCTTCAGTGGTCCAACCAATGGTAGCCATGCTGGCGTAGCCACGGAATATGTGGCCTGGGCATGGAACGCCGGGGCAAACAGCAACAAGACCTACACCGTTAAGGTTGTTAGCGACAGCGGCAACAAGTATCGCTTTGACGACTTTGGCACCAGCGCTGTAACGCTCGACCTGCAGGAAGGCAGCACCTATGTGTTTGATCAATCCGATAGCAGTAATGCAAGCCACCCAATCCGGTTTGGAACGTCTGCTAACGGGACTGACTACACCACGGGCGTAACGCACACTGGAACGCCTGGTAGCGCAGGAGCCAAGACCACGTTGGTTCTGGGTACTGGCGTAGCAACGCTGTATTACAGCTGTGCAAACCACTCCGGCATGGGCGGTCAGATCAATACGAACAGCACTGGTGGCGCGTCTAACTTTGATGGCAGCATTCAGTCAACCGTCAAGGCAAATCAAGAACATGGATTTTCGATCGTTACCTATACGGGAACTGCCAATGCTGAAACAGTCGGTCACGGCTTAAATGTTGCACCAAGCTTGATCATTGCCAAGTGTCGTACAGAAAGTGGATCAAGTGCAAATTGGGCCATCTATTCGTCAGGAATCGGCGCAAGCAATAAACTGTATTTGAACGACAATATTGCATCAACAAGTTCAGGAAACTGGAACAGCACAGCGCCAACTTCAAGCGTGTTTAGCGTAGGTGGCAATGGAGAAGCCAATCGTAACGGGCAAGATCAAGTCGCCTACTGCTGGAGCGAAGTGAGCGGATTTAGCAAATTTTCTAGCTATAGCGGTTCAGGATCAAGTGGCAACGCTGTCACAACTGGAT
>CEOO01108763.1_pt1 | contig 10613 bp, 10 predicted proteins | sample 530321 | NCBI WGS metagenome assembly CEOO01 (sample SAMEA2619927, study PRJEB7988) | marine metagenome | biome: marine biome (ENVO:00000447); feature: surface water layer (ENVO:00002042); material: "saline water (ENVO:00002010), including plankton (ENVO:xxxxxxxx)" | depth 5 m
AAGAAGTTGAAGAAGTTGAAGAAGTTGAAGAAGTTGAAGAAGTTGAACAAGTTGAAGAAGTTGAACAAGTTGAACAAGATAAAGAAACTATTATAAAAACATTAAATAATTATATTAATAATGAATTAGAATATGAAGTTTATAGCTATAGTGATGAAAATTAAATATTTAAATTATTAAAATTGAAAATAATAATAATTTAAATATAATTTATAAATTTTACTATATTATGAGTTGTAATGTAAGAATAATTAATGATAGTTCAATTTTTAGAAATAAAATTATTCAATTTTTAAATAAAAAAATTAATAATGAAGAAATATGTGAAAATTTAGAAAAAGGTATTTATAATTATACATTAAAATCATGTGAAGAAAAAAATTTAATTAAAAAATGGAGTAATAATTTGTTTGTATTAATTTATATTCAAAAGGTAAAAAGTATATTATTTAATTTAAATAATGAAAAAATATATAATAAATTAATTAATAAAGAATTTAAAGCACATGAATTAGTTTTTATGAATCACCAAGAATTATATCCCGAAATTTGGAATGATTTAATTGAAGAGAAAAAAATAAAAGATGAAAATAAATTTTCACCAAAAATTGAAGCATCAACAGATGATTTTACTTGTTTCAAATGTAAATCAAATAAATGTACTTTTTATCAATTACAAACACGTAGTGCAGATGAACCAATGACAACATTTGTTACATGTTTAAATTGTGGAAATAGGTGGAAATTTTAAGAAATTTATTATATAATTTCTAAATCTTGAATATTCCAATATTCAAAACGATTTTGAATGGGTCTTTGAATAATAAATGGTAATTTTTTTTCTTTTAATTCCATACAAGCTATAATATAATTATCTAATATATTTTCATCAATTTGAATATAAGGTTTACTATTAGAATTTAGCTGTTTAACTCTTAAACCTAAAACTTTTGTTTTTTCATATTTAGTTAAAATAGGTATTGTTTTATGAAATTCATCAATAATATTATTATTATTATCTCTTATAATATTTGTTAATTTTTTAACTTCATTAATATTTTGTCCTAAACACTCTGGATGATTATTTATTATATATTCTTGTTTATATTTATTTGTATATTTTTCCATAATAATATCTTCTTCATTTGCTTGATTAAAATTATTTGTTAATTCTAAATTGTTAATACTATTTAAATTTGATTTTTCTTGATTAGAAGTATCATTTTCTTCAAAATCAGATAATTCACTTAAATTATCTTCATCTCCTTCTTCATCATATATATAATCTTCTTGATCATCATTATCTTCTTCACCACCTTCTTCATCTATTTGCTTAAGATTTTTTTTTTTATTGGATTTTGGTATTTTATTAACACTAGTTAATTCTCCATCATAATCATCATCACTTTCATTATCTGATAATGGATCTTGAGCTTCATTAAAGTCTTCTTCTTCTTTACTCATTTTATTACTATATATTATAAAAAAATATAATCAATTTTTTAAATAATATTTAAATACTTATTTTTATTTTTCAGTATTCCATGTAATATCACAATGACTACATAAATATATATATTTCATCTTAATATTATCATAACGTATATATAAAATTTCTCTATTATTAATATCAAACTCTTTAGCATTAGAAGAACATTCACTATTAGGACACTTAATATAATTAATTCGAGGTAAAGATTTATCAAATTTTGTATATTTATTAATAAACATATCATATTTATTATCATTTTTATTAATAATTTCTTTTAATACACATTTTCCCATGTCAATTAAATTATCTTCATTATTTCCACAATTTCTACAATAATAAGTTATTTTATTACAATCAGAATCTTCTATTTTTATATAATACATATTATTACATTTACTACAAAAATGCATAATACTTAATATATATAAAATAATATTTATATATTATTTAATTTTTATTCAATTTTAATTTTATTTAAATTAATTTTTAAAGTATCAATGTTTAAAATATAATTTAAATTATATATTTCAACAATAATAATATTATTATAAAAAATTAATTCTTTTTCTAATTTTTTTATATCTTCTAAAATAAATTGTATATTTTTTTTTAAATTTTTAAATATAATATCTTTGAATAATACTAAAGTTTCAATATATTTACTAGTAGTAGTATTAGTATTAGTATTAGTATTAGTATTAGTATTAGTATTAGTATTATTTAAAATAAAATTAATTTGTTGTATTATACTAAATTCTATAGTTTTATAACTAATTAATAAATTATAAGGAATAATATTTTTATTATTAGTATTTATTCCTGGCTCATTTAACAATGGTTTATTATTTAATATAGAAGATAAAGTTATTAATATAGAATATATAGTTTGACTAGATGTCCAACCTTCTCCTTTCCATGTATTTAATATTGATAAACAAACTTTACCATCAACATATAAATTTGGATTAAATCTCATTTTACCATCATTTGTTAAATATTTTATTTTTGGAGGATTAAATGGATAATCTAGTGGAAAATTAAATTCAAATAGAAAATAACCATTACTATAAGGAGTATCTTTATTACCAATAATTAATGCATAGCCTTTTAAAACAGATTCTTCACTATGTTTATAATATATATTTTCGTTTTCTAATGGATTATTTAACAAATATTTAATATCACTTGCTAATCTTTGAATTGTTATTTTGTTTATGCTCATTATTCATAATAATATAATATTTTTAATATTTAACTAAATTTTAAAAATATTATAAAATTGAAATAAAAATATAGTTTTATATATAAGTAAAAATAATGAATAATTATAATATAAATAATAATACATATACATATAATAAATTAGAACAATTTCTACAAAATAATAAGGCAGAAAAAGGTAAATTATTTACTCATACACGAATTGGCAATAAAGAAATGAATATTTATGGAGGTTCTTTCAATATAATAGATGATAATAATGCAACATTTTTAGATGCTTATTATGAAGATGTTTTTATTAATAATAAAGAAGAATATTTGACAGAAAAGCAATTATTGGAAGATGGTCCTTTATTGGTAGATATAGATTTTAGATTTAATTCTAAAATAACTGAACGTCAACATAGTAAAGAATATTTAATAGATTTAATATATTTGTATTTAAATAAATTAAATGAAATATATAATTTTACTAATAACTCAAATATTAATGTATATATTTTAGAAAAAGAAAAACCAATAAGTTTTGAAAATAAAACAAAAGATGGTATTCATTTAATTTTTACAATTAAAATGACAAAACCTGAACAAAGTTTATTAAGAAAAAAAATATTAAATGAAATTGAAAGTATTTGGAATGATTTACCATTAGAAAATAGTTTTAATGATGTTTTTGATGAAGGTATAACAAAAGGTTATGTAAATTGGCAATTTTATGGATCAAAAAAACCTGGAAATTTACAATACAATTTAACATATTATTTATCATGTAATTATGATAGTAATGATTGGACAATTAAAGAAAATAACATTAAAGAATTAAATATGCGAAATCACATTGAATTAATGAGTGCACGTTATAAAAATCATAAAAAATATGATTTATTAAATAATGAATATTTATTAGAAGCAATAAATAATGAAAAATTATTAATAAATAATAAAACAACAAAAAATATTAATTTGACTAACAAATTATTATTTGAAGATTATGACTTAAGTCAAATAAAAAATGTAGAAGAACTTGATAGTTTAATAGAAATATTATTTAATGAATTAACTACAAATGATTATGAATTAAAAGAAATTCATGATTTTACATTAATTTTACCAATAAGTTATTATGGTGAAGGTTCTTATAGTAAATGGATAAGAGTTGGATGGGCTTTAAAAAATACAAATGAAAAATTATTTCTAACATGGATGAAATTTAGTTCACAATCAAGTGATTTTAATTATAGTGATATTTCAAAATATTATAATATGTGGAAATCATTTAATAAAAAAAATGAAGATGGTTTAACATCACGATCAATAATGTTTTGGGCAAAAACAGATAATTTTGAAAATTATGAAAAAATTAGAGAAAAAACAGTAAGTTATTTTATTGATAAAACATTAGATTCTATTATTTCAAAAGATAAAATTGGTGAATTTGACTTAGCAATAGTGTTATATCAATTATTTAAAGATAGATTTGTTTGTGTTAGTGTTAAAAATAATCAATGGTATGAATATAAAGAAAATAAATGGAATGAAATAGATTCTGGTAATAGTTTAAGATTATTAATTTCTAAGAAAATGCATGATATTTATATGAAAAAAGCAAATGATTTAATTGAAATAATTACAAAAATGGAAAATAATGATGAAAATGCAGATACTTTAAAAATTAAATCTTGTAAATTAGGTGATATATGTATATTATTGAAAACTACAAGTTGGAAAAATAATATAATGAAAGAAGCTAAAGAATTATTTTATGATAAAGAATTTTTAGATAAATTAGATTCAAATCCATATTTATTAAGTTTTAATAATTATGTTGTAGATTTTAAAAATAAAAATTATAGAAAAGGTAGACCAGATGATTTTATTTCAAAATCTACAAATGTAGATTATATTCCATCTAATATTTTGTATAAACATAATGAAGAAACTATTAAAGAAATTAAATTATTTATGAAACAATTATTTCCAATTAAAGAATTAGAAGATTATATGTGGGAACATCTTGCATCTGTATTAATTGGAACAAATGAAAATCAAACATTCAATATTTATACAGGAAGTGGCTGTAATGGTAAGTCAAAATTAGTAGAATTGATGTCAAAAGGATTAGGTGATTACAAGGCAACTGTACCAATTACTCTTGTAACTCAAAAAAGAGGTTCAATTGGTGGTACATCATCTGAAATAGTTCAATTACAAGGTGTTAGATATGCTGTTATGCAAGAACCTAGTAAAGGTGATAAAATTAATGAAGGTATTATGAAAGAAATTACAGGAGGTGATCCTATTCAAGGTCGTGCATTATTTAAAGAAACAATTACATTTATTCCTCAATTTAAATTAGTAGTATGTACAAATGTATTATTTGATATTGCAACAAATGATGATGGTACATGGAGACGTATTAGATTATGTGATTTTATGTCAAAATTTAATGATTCCCCATATAATAATGAAGAAAAATTTCCAAAAGAAAATTTTCCATATCAATATTTAATTGATAAGAAGATTGATGAAAAATTTGAAACTTGGGCACCATTATTAATGTCAATGTTAGTTAATATTGCTTTTGAAACACAGGGTAATGTTAAAGATTGTTCAATAGTAATGGCCGGTAGTGATAAGTATCGTGAGGGTCAAGATTATTTAACAGAATTTGCAAAAGAAAAAATAATTCGCAAACATGATGGTAAAATTAAGAAAACAGAATTATTAGAAGAATTTAAAAATTGGTTTATTATGCATTATGGAAGAAATAATGTACCAAATGGTAAAGAAATAACAGATTATATGAATAAAAAATATGGCAAATGTAATAGAGGAAAATGGTTTAATGTAGAAATAAATTATGAAGAAGAAAGTGATATAGAAGATGATAGTGAATAAAAATAAAATTTAAATTATTACTTTATTATTTAAATTTTACTTTTATTTTGTAATTATTCTAGTATAACTGAAGTCATGCTTTTTATGATACTTTTATTGTTCTTTTTTTTAATTTAATAGTTTTTTTTGATGTAGGTTTAAAATATTCTAAATAATTTTCATATTCAGATTTACAATTTTTTAATGCATTATTTATTGATGTTATAATATTATTTTTTTCTATACTATCATCTTGTGTATATATTAATATATTATTTAATAAATTATAAAAACTTTCTTCAATTGATTTTAATTCAATAGTAGTTTTATTTGTAATTTTTTCTTGATAATCATCTATAACTTGATTAAATTCTTGTATAGACAAACTTTTAAGTTCTAATAATTCACGTGACCAATTAACATCAATTTCTTTTATAAATTCTTCAAATAACTTAGTATCATTAGAATCATCTTTTTTTAAAATAATAAATATTTTTTTTAATTCTACTAAGATTCTATTTCTAAAAATTATTAAAACATTAGCTGATGTACTATTTTATTTATATCTTTCATTATTTTTTTTGATTTATTTTCTTTTATCATTTCTGATTGTTTTTTTTCGGCTTCTAAATATTTACTTCTACTTATAGTTGTACGAGTTGACATATTATTCTATATTATATAATATAAAATAATATAAAATAATATAAAATTACATTTCATGATCTATTTTGTTAAATTTATTAACAATATATGGATAACTTATAACATCATCGCGTATATTATTATATTCTAATACAAATATATAAATTTTATATATATTGTCTAAAACATAACCTAATAAAAATGGGGTTATTATAAAACTAATTAATCCAATAATATTTTTTCTTTCTTTATAACGTTGTTCTTTTATAAAATCAGAAAATATTAAATATAAAGCTAATAATGAAAAATATATAATTAATACAAAAAAATGTGCAGATTTATAAAAATCATAACTATCACTTTGATACTTATTTTTTCTTTCATCCATAAATAAATTTTGTTTATAACTATCTATTTTATCTGTTATATTAGCAAGCTTATTCATTTTTTCATTATATGCAGCTTTTACTGTTGATTTGTAATCAAATAAATGTTTGTAACTAGTTAATAAAGAAGACATATAACTATTTAATTTATCAAAATCACTTAATTCTTTTTCTTTAAATTTGAGCATAACTTTTGCTACATTATTATTACAATCTGTATCAAAACTAGGTGATGTAATACCTCTAAGTGCTTTATGACGGGCATTTATAGCTTGATCTAAATAATTCATTGTTTTAATATTATCAAATGATTCTCTTGTTTGAAAATACCAAAAATTTTTCCAAAAATCCCATAATGATTGATTAAAATAACCATTTCGATTAGAAGTGCCAGCAAATGTTCTATTATTTTGTTGTTGTATATTTTCACCTATACGTTGAAATTTACCAATTGAAGTACCTTGCAAACCTTTTTCTAAAGTTTGTCTAAATACTTGTTCTTGTATTCTATTATTTCTTTGTATAGCAGCATCACAATTATTTTCACTCATAAAATTTAATATTATAAAATAAAAATATTATAAAATTAAAATAAAATTAAAATATAATTAAAATAAAATAAAATTTAATTATTTATTATATACTATATCGTGTATTAGTACTATTTAGTAATGATTCTCTCAAAAGGCCTTCTTTTGTTGAGGTTAAATTTTCAACTGCATTAGTTACAAAAGTTTCTGTAGTTGCATAATTTTGATATGGTTCAATTACATTAAATGTTTCTTTATTTTTATTTTGTAATGATTCAAAATATCCTCCAAAATTTTCACTTAATATACATTTATTATTTAAATTATCATAAACCATAGAAGTATCACAACATTCATCTCCTACACATACAACTCCTAAATTTTTAAAAATAGATCCTTTTGATTTCATTTTTTGTTGTTTAATTAATTCATTAGCTTGTCTATCATAAGGAACTCTTATTTTATTAAAATCTATATCATCTTTCATATACAATAAATATAATCTATAACCAATAAATAATATTCCAATTACTATTATAGAAAAAATAAGTATTAAACTAATATCTTGATTAATCATTTCATATTTATTTAAAAAAATAATTGGTAACAATAATACTATTAAACAAATTACTACTTTTAATATAAAAATATATTCATTATATGTTTTATTATAATAAGTTTTAATTTGATTATTACGATTAATATCATTATTTTCTTGTTTTAATTTTTCATAAACTTTTTCAATATTGCTACCATTTTCACTATCAATCATATAATCCATTAATACTTTGTTAACTATATCATCTTTTTGTGCAAGAATTTCAGAATTTCTTGTATAATTAGCATTTTTAATTATTCTATTAATATTTTCATTAGTATGTGTTATTTCTTGTAGAATATATTCTTGTATACCTAAATCATTGATTATATCAGTAGCATTACCCATATTTTCTACAAAAGGTTCATAACGATCTAAATTTTCATCTGGATCTAAATTTTCATCTAGATCTAAATTTTCATCTGGATCTAAATTTTCATCTGGATCTGAATTTATTGCTAATTGTATTTTTTCGTTCATTCGATTATCATTTCTCAGCTTTTCTGCTTGTCCAAATGCACTGCCACTATCGGTTTGTCGGAGAAGATCTCTATTTTCACTTACTGATTCTTCGGTAATCGCTGCATATTCTTCTGCTTTAGTTGCTGATGTGTCTGAATTTTCTGCTGCTAAATTTGCTTCATCTACTGATATTTTTACTTCACTTGCTGCTCTTTCTGCTTCTTTTTCTGAAGTTTTTGCTTTTATTGCTAGATCTTCTGCTTTTTCTACTTCTTTACTTGCTTTTATTTCTGCCTCCTTTGCTTTTTGTGCTGCTTTTTCGGTCTCCTCCAATTCAACACTTATTTTTTGTGCTGCTTTTTCCACCTCCTTCAATTTATTATTTGCTTCATTTGCCTCAGCCTCTGCTTTAGCTGCCTCAGCGACCGCTAATGCTGCTGCCTTCTGTGCATCCTTACCAGCACCCTCTAATTTTGCCTGTGCACGCAGTAGAGCTTCTTTTTCTCTTGCTCTTGCTGCTGCTGCTGCCGCTGCCTGCCGCTCTCTTGCCCGAGCAAGCTGAGCCAATTGCAACTCCCTTTGCTGTCGACGCCTAATTGCCGCATTCCAGGCGGCTTGTGCACGCTGTCGGGCTATGTATCGCTTTCGCCTAAGCTTGGCAGCTCTTTTTGCTCTTTTTGCTCTTTCTTCTCTCACACGCCTCCCCCACCAGAAACCTTCTATTAAATTAGTATTTTCATCATTATTTTCATTATTATTAAAATTATCAAAAACATCTGATATAAATTCTAAAATATTCATATTAATAATTTAATTATATAATATGATTAAAAAAAATAAAGTCTTATTTTTTAATTATTTATATTTCTTAACAAAATCAAAAAAATTAAAAGTAATAAACTTGCAAATATACTCCATATTACTAATCTATATTTATTGCTTTTAAATTTTTTATTTATATCATTTTTTTTTGCATTTATAGTATTTTTATTTTTCTTATAATTGTCTATATAATTAATATTAATATCTTCATTTATATTTCATAAAGGATCTACATAAAAATTATTACTTCTACTTACCATTATATTTTATAATTATAATTTATAATTATAAAATAATTAATTTTATATTAAAATATGTATAAAAAAAACTATTAATATGATAGATATAAAATATATTAACAATGTAAATTCATTTAAATAATTTGGAAATAATTTATATAAAACAACTAATATAATACTTATTATTAATAATATTGCTAAAATAGTATAAATAAAACTATTTTTAGTAAAATCAAAGTTATTATTTATTTTTTGTGCTTTATTATTATTTTTATTTAATTTTAAAAATTCATTATTTATATCTATTTTATTCATATCTTTACCACCTATATTTAAAGATAAATCAGAGTCATAATTTAAATATGTATATAATTCATTTTTTGAAATATCATTATGATTCAAAATTTTATCAAGATAAGGATAAATATTATTATCTAAAAAATCTGCATTGTTTTTCCAATCATTATTTACATCAAAGTTATTATAATTATTTTTAATATTAATAGCTTGATCTAAAAGAAAATTATGATAACTAAAATCACTAATATGTTCATTATAATAACTAGTTTTTACTAGTCCTTCTCCTAAATATGTTCCTTTAAATTCATTTTTAATTTCTTTATCATCACAATTAACATATATAGTTTTTCCTGAAACTAAACTATACAAATTACAAGAACTATCAGTAGAATCAGGTCCATTATATATATATAAGTTACATTCATTAGGACTTTTTGTGTTATTACATTTATATTCACAAGAATTTGTATTAGGTGGAAAAGTTCCATAATCTGCTTCTGATATTTCTATACTAGCATTTGGATTAATAGATGAATAAAATTTTGTTGGTTTATTTTTACATAAATTAGTGTAATTAGAGTTAAAATTTTCTTTATAACTTAAATCACTAAATGAAAAATAAAGAGTAATAGCTAATAATACTAATATAGTTATTAATTTTATAAAATTATTATTAATTTTATTGTAAATTTTATTTTTCATAATATAATTATATTATGTTATGAAAAAATATTTTATATAGTATACAATAAGTTAATAAGTTAAAAATTAATGTATATTTTATAAAAAATAAAAACTAAAGTAATAATTAAAATACTAATTAAATTATATACATTTTTATTTAAAAAACAATTTATTAATAATAATATAATAGTTACTAAATAAATAAATTCTATAATACCATTAATAATATTATTATTACTATTATTACTAATACTATTATTAATATTATTATCTTTTTGAAAATTTAATGATTTTTTATTTGTTAAATTATTATTTATTTTTTCTTCACTAATTAAACTGCATTTATTTCCAATACAA
>CEOO01033007.1_pt1 | contig 10595 bp, 10 predicted proteins | sample 530321 | NCBI WGS metagenome assembly CEOO01 (sample SAMEA2619927, study PRJEB7988) | marine metagenome | biome: marine biome (ENVO:00000447); feature: surface water layer (ENVO:00002042); material: "saline water (ENVO:00002010), including plankton (ENVO:xxxxxxxx)" | depth 5 m
CTTTCTGGTGCTGTAGTTTCAAAAAACAATTTTGAGAACATTATATAATAAAATCACAAAAAATTGATATTTATATTTTTTTAATACTAATTTAAAATATATACAAGATGGTTAAAAATACTCAAGGTGGCGGTAGAACAAAAGGTCTTGCTAGAAAGCATATGAATAAGGGTAATCAGAGCAATAAGCTTAGGTTACCTGTTGAAGAAGGAGAACAAATAGCATGTGTTACAAAAATGTTTGGTAATGGTATGTGTGAAATTTACAACAACGATAATGTAAAATTGATTGGACATATTCGCGGAAGTATGAGGGGGAGACAAAAAAGACATAATAAAATTACCTCCTCTATGCTTGTTTTAATTGGTTTAAGAACATGGGAATCAACACTAAAAAATTGTGATATTTTATGTATTTACAGCGATGAAGAAGTAGAGCAACTAAAAACATTACCAAGTGTAAATATTACAAATGTTTTATCTTCTAGAAATAATACAATTGGTGTATCAAAAGAATTATTTGAAGATGTAGATTTTGAAAATAATGAAGAAGACGAAGAACTACTAGTAAATAAAAAAGATTTAAAAATAGAAGACTTTAATTTAGAACAACACGATACAATTGACTTAGATGATATTTAAAAGGAACACCATATGGTCTAACTCAAAAGGTTCCATTTCTCTCGGAACAACTATAATTTGTGGATAAACAGTTGGAGTATCAAGTAGATTCATTAAATTTTCATTAATATTGTAAATAGGATTTTTTTTTCTATAATGCATTATATTACGACAATATTGATGATTATAACAAACAAGCACAGCACCTAATAAAATATAATTAAACATCTTTTAATTGATATATAAAATAATTATTTTGCTATATATCAATTTTTTTAAACCTCAGGGTAACTTCCTTGCATCAATACACCACATTGACCATTTCCTGAATTAAACTCGCTTCCTCTTCCCAATTTAATATAACCCTTATCACCCCATGTCTCACCCCAAGAATTCTTCAATAAATAATAATCTCCATTTTCTTCACTTCCATACCCAACCAATAGAACACCATGGTCTAATTTTGTTCCACATTCTCCTGTAAATACACCCGATTTATATAACTGAAAATCTTTTTGGTCAGCCTGAATAGCTACTGATACTGGCTGTTTTGATAACGCATACATCATATCACTATCTGAACTAGGTGGAACATCATAATAATCAATTATAACACTTCCCTCTACTGGACTACATGATTTATCACAAGTTCCAGCCGTTTTAGTTTCGCCAGATACATATTGATAATCTTCCTCCAAACACAAGCCATCATTTTTTTCAATCCATTTAAATGCATTATCCATTAACCCACCATTGCACCCATGATCTTTACCACCATTCTTAAAATTATCGCAATCTACCAATTCTTGTTCTGAAAAACTAAGTAATTTTCCATTTTTAATAAAATAAGCACCCTCTAAAGCACCAGTTGTTGAAAAGCTCCAACAAGAACCACATTGCCCTTGATTCTTTACAGGTGTAACTGCACCCTTTTCTACCCAATTAACTGACTCAGGAACACCCAATAAATCTTTTTCTTCAAAACAACCCTTTACACATGTAATTTTCTCCATATTATTTTCATCTTCATGAATACAATCAACAACACAACGAATCTCTTTTACTTCCTTTCTTATTTTCTTAATATTATCAATAAAGCCAGTATAATGCTCACTTAATAAAAAATGCTCTTTAAATTCCTCACTGCTCATTCCAGAAAATTCATTATGACCTAATTTATAAGTCAAATTTCTACTATTCATCTCCTCAATATACTTATGGTTCTCAACCCAATTTGAATACATATGGTCTTCATTATTCTCTTGAATAACTATACTATATTGTTTTTTCCAATCCTGGAATTTTTCATAAAGCCCAGAACCTAAAACCAGACTCAAATTTACAAAAATAAGAAAGAAAGCTCTCATTATATACTATCAATAGAAATATTTTTATATACATTTACTATAATATTGTAACCGTATTTTTCGCTTTACTTTCTCTTCATCCTCAAATAAAAATATTTTAAAAATATGAGAACTGTAATTATCAAAATCATCAGATGTCGTAATTCTAGATAAAATCTTAAACTCTTGTAAATATACCATATAACTAAACATACCGTCCGTTTTCATAACTTTATCAAAAACAATTCCTTTGTATTGATTACATAATAATTCAGACTCATTATAAAACCGAGCCAATATATTACAATCTACTTGAACGCGTCTAATACACCGCATAGAAACATTAATATATTCTATCTTATTTTTCCATTTTTCTAAAAATTTCAATGCATTTTCACTTACTTTATTTACAACCTTAAAATCATGAAACATTATTATTTGATTCAATAAATCTACTAATCTACGAATTGGACTAGTAATATGCAAGTATGAGTTCAATGAATTAATATGAAATACTTTTGATTTTATCAATTCATGTTCTAAAGTCAATCCTTCATCAAATAATACATATTTTCCTACTGAATTATTCCATAATTTTATTGCTGTAAAAGAATCATCTGGTAAATCATCAGGAATATCTTTTAATAAATCTTTATTCTTAATAAACGCAGTTCTAAATATACCTATCTTTTTTTTATTCATCACGGATGCAACATACATATTCATTACAACCATCCAATAAGAAACTAAATCATGACTCGTTTTTACAGAATAATCTAATAACTTAGACATACGAAATAATTCTCTATAATTACTATCTTTTTCTAACTCTTTTGAACCATAACTATGATTCTTAGAAACCTTTATCATACAATTTTTAATAGTATAATCTTCAACATTTATAAATTCTCCATCATTATTAATATATGTGTCTAAGCACATTGCAAATCTTATTTGATTTTCTTGCAAACTGCATAATGTATCAGACAACACGGTAGGAAGCATTGGTCTTTTTCTATCAGGCAAATATATAGTTGAAACTCTTTCAGCAAAAGAATCCCATAAATGCAATGTTTCCAACCACAAGAATACATTTGATATATAAATACTAACTTTCCATCCTGATTCTACTCGCATAATTGAGAATCCATCATCCAAATCTGTGCTTGTGCTTGAATCAATTGTAAATATATACTCTTTTGTTCTATCAATCATATTATAATCTTTATTACCTAAAATCATATTAATATATTCATCCTTTGTTTTTTGTTTCAATATTCTTTTTGCATCAGCGTTAAATGATGTTAATGATACATGAAGACTTTTACAATATAATTGATACTCAAAAAATACATCTAGGTTATTTACATCACCTAAGGTATCCTTGATAATTCCTTCAGGATGTTTATTTTCCCAGTTCTTATATTGAAAAGTAATATACTTATTAATAAATTTTTTAGAAAATCCCATTTTTAACTCATAAGGAACCAAAAAATGAGGTAAATGGCTATCATCTGGAATTACTTTATATAATAATTTACCATTAACCGTTCGTCCATAGGATTTGTTATTTTCCAAAACTAATACACCTGCTATTTTATTTGCATTTCTAACAGGTGACTGAATCTCTTTAATATTTTTATCATTTAATTCCATAATATCATTATTAAAAATCTTTTTTTCAAATAAACCATCTATAGTAATATCAACAATTTCTTCTGTATTAATATTTATGCATTTATAATCCGAATATAATCTATCAGCAATTAATATTTTAAAATTCATTCATACAAAACTAATATAAACATATATTTAAGTTATTTTATAAGATAAATATCAACCCATATAATATGTATTCTTTTAACGTTTACACTACACCATTAAATGGTTCATATTTAAAAATTAATAAAAAAAAACTACATGAACCAATAAATAACAATCAACCATCAATAACCATATCACAAAATGAAATAATCCCTAATAAAAAAAAATCAATATCATGGAGCAACACTAGTTACATCAATTTTACATATTCCAAAGAAGAATATGATAGAACCATTGACTCTCAAACTATTAGAGAAAACCAAATAAATAAGATGATGAATAGATTATATGACGAACCATTTGACCCGTTTGAGCAACCATTAAAAAAAGGCGATACTGTATTTAACGGATTTACCATGTGGAGAAAATAATGTATTTAATTATTAAAATAGAATAAAAACATTTTAATAATTACTATAATGAGATTTAAAAAAATTAATTATAATAACGGAGCAACATATTTAATTATTGTAGAATCTCCATCAAAATGTCAAAAGATTGAACATTTTTTAGGTTCTGATTATCAATGTATCGCATCAATTGGCCATCTTAGAAACATTACTGGTCTGTCTTCAATAGATACTAAAAAAGACTTTAAACCTACCTTTTCAATAATTGGAGAAAAAGAAAAACATATTGAAAACATGAGAAAAGTTATTAGTAATTTTAGACCCGAAAATATTATTTTAGCAAGTGATGATGATAGAGAAGGAGAAGCTATTGCATGGCATATTTGTGAAATTTTTAATTTAAATATTAAAACTACAAAAAGAATTATTTTTCATGAAATTACAAAACACGCTATAACACAAGCTGTTCAAAATCCTACTGTTATTAATATGAATCTTGTTCAAGCTCAACTTGCTAGACAAATATTAGATATTATTGTTGGATACAGAGTATCACCTTATTTATGGAAATATTTATATAATGATAAAACAAATTCATTGTCTGCTGGAAGGTGTCAAACCCCCGCACTAAACTTAATTTATGAGAATCATCTCAAGCAAAACGAAGAACCTGACAAAAAATACAAAACTACTGGTTTTTTTACTGCAAAAAAACTAGAATTTTCTTTAAATAAAGATTTCTATAACAATAACGAAATTGAGGAATTTTTAAAATGCACTATTGATTTTAAACATATGCTTTCTATTCAATCACCAAAAGAAAGTGAGAAAAGTTCTCCTATACCCTTTCAAACATCTAAATTATTACAAACTGCAAGTAATGTTTTACATTATTCACCAAAACAAACTATGGAAATTTGTCAAAAATTATATCAAGGTGGATATATTACATATATGAGAACAGAAAGTACAAAATATAGTAACACATTTATTAGTAAAGCATGTGAATATATTGAAAAAAATTATAGCAAAGAATTCATCGGTAACACATATAAAATAAAAAATACTGATTCTAATAATCCACACGAGGCTATTAGGGTAACAAATATACATCTTAGAACATTATCTAATGATAGTGATAAAAAATTAAATGCATTATATAAACTTATTTGGAAAAATACATTACAAAGCTGCATGGCTAATGCAAAATATAAAGTAATAAAACTAAATATTACTGCTCCAAATGAGTATTATTATACATCCTCTATTGACTATCCAATATTTTTAGGATGGAAAGTTATTGATGAAAGTAAAACTCTAGAAGAACTTCAATCTATAGCAAATGGATTACTATTTTATCTTCAACAAAGTAACAAATTAGTATATTATGATAAAATTCTAACATCCTTATCCATTTCAAACAAAAATCCTCACTATAGTGAATCCAGTCTTATTCAAAAGTTAGAACATATTGGTATAGGAAGACCATCTACATATGCTAGCATTGTTCATACATTACTTGAAAGAAAATATGTATTAAAACAAGATGTTCCAGGAAAAGAAATTGAAACAAATACTTATATTTTAGAAAAAACAAAACTACAAATAAAGAATGAAAAGAAGACCTTTTGTCAAGAAAAAAGCAAGTTAGTGATTCAACCATTAGGTATTTTATCCTTAGAATTTTTAGTATCTTCTTTTGAAAATCTATTTTCTTACGATTACACAAAAAATATGGAATCTGAATTAGATCTTATTTCAAACGGTGAATTTAATAATGAATGGAATCAATTATGCAAAAATTGTTACTCTGAAATTAGTGAATATGGAAAATTATTAAAAAAGTTATCAAAAGCATCATTTCCTATAAATGAAAATTATAATCTATTTTTTGAAAAAAATGGTCCAGTTCTACAAACAACCGGTGAAAATAAAAAATTTGTTTCTGTTAATCCAAACATTGAAATAAATATTGATAAGCTGAAAAATAAAGAATATACCATAGAACAATTAATATTAGAAGAACCTGAACATTTAGGAACTTATCAAAATCATGAAATCACTATTAAGTATGGTAAATACGGTCATTATGCATCATGGGGAGACAATAAAGAAAGTATTAAAAACATCGGAATACCAGTTGAAAAAATAACCTTAGAAAAACTTATTGACTTCCTAGAAAATAAAAAAGAATCTCCATATTTAAGAAAACTTAACGAAAACATGGAAGTAAGAAAAGGTAAGTATGGAATGTATGTTTTTTACCAAACTCCATCAATGAAAAAACCTCAATTCTTAAATATTAAAAAATTTAAAGAAGGCATTCTAACAGCTCCTATAGATAATGTAATTGAATGGATTAATGAAACATATAAATTACAAGAAAAGTAAAATCACTTTTATATATATAGAATGGATTTACTCAGTAAAAACATGAAGACTATCTACGAATATATAACAATTTTAATTATCTACATTTATTCATTTATTTATTTAACTTTTGATAAAACAGAACTTTCCAGTATTGTTATGCTGTTTGTGATTCAACTCATTTTTATGTTTTACTGTTTTGTAAAAAGTAATATGTTTTCAAAATATAAACTATTACCGCATACTGGTATTTGCATAGCAGGACTTCATATTACTAATATCTTCTTATTTGTTTCTTTAATTCTATTCATTTCGCTATTAAATAGAATGAACACAACATTCAAAAAAGTGAAAAATGAACCGATTGAACTACCTAAAAAATACGAAAACATTTTTACATTATACAAAAAATTATTCATTTCATCGTTCTCATTAATATTTGCTACATTTGTAGGATTAACTGCTATTTTTCCATTGATAAATAAAGAATTTGAATTTAACTTTGATTCTTTTCTTACCACTAATAATATAAATAACTTAATACCTATATTTTTTATTTGTTGTTCTCTTGCTTCTGTTGGTATGTCTTCATATATGATTTATCAAGGAAATCAATTTTTAAAATTATCAAGAAGACAAATTATTAATTAATAAAAAATTCGTATAAATATAATGTTCTTTTTCTTTCATAATAATAAATGAAATATTATGAAACCTCTTTTGAAGAGTATTTGCAATCAAAAAATAGCTTTGATATACATCCTGAAATAAAAATACAAACAAATAAATTACCTGAAAATATCAATCAATTAAATAATTTAATAGTTTATGGACCAAGTGGTTCAGGAAAATACTCAGTCGCCTTAGATATTATAAATAAATATAGTCATAATGAACTAAAATACGATAAACATACTACTGTTTATACAGATAAAGGTAATTTTAATCTAAAAATAAGTGATATACACTATGAAGTTGATATTTCATTACTAGGATGCAACTCCAAACAGTTATGGCATGAAATATTTTTTAAAATTGTTGATATTATTTCTATTCAAAAAGATAAAGAAGGCATTATCTTATGTAAAAACTTTCAAAATATTCACTCTGAATTACTAGATATTTTTTATAGTTATATACAACAATATAATCATTCTCAAGCTAATATAAAAATTGTATTTATAATAATAACCGAACAAATTAGTTTTATTCCATTTCAAATTATACAAACTTCTCAAGTTATAAATATAAAAAAGCCTTCACAAAAAATATGCAACACATATCTTGAAATTTCAAATCATTCAAGCAATACTAAAAAAACACAAGAAGATTTTTCAAAATATATTCAATATCAACAAGTAAGTAAAAAATCCAAAAAAAATAAAAATAATTTGATACAAGAAATTAATACTGATGATATTCTTAATTTAAAAGAAATCAAATCATTTCATCTAATTGAAAAAAATAATCTAACCCTGCCTGCTGATAATTTTAATATTATATGTGACAAAATAATTAGAGAAATAAATGATAACAAAAATATTAATTATACTGATTTTCGTGACAATTTATATGATATCTTAACATATGGACTAGATATTAATGAATGTTTATGGTATATTATATCTTACTACATTGACAAAAATATGCTATCAAAAGAAAATGTTAGCAATATTTTAATTCATTGCTATTCGTTTTTAAAGTATTACAACAATAACTATCGCCCCATTTACCATTTAGAGAATATATTCTATATATTAATACAAAATATTAGAAATCTAAATGAAATTAAATAAAGCATATGAGGTTCTAGAATTATCAAACAATATAAGCTACGATGAAAAAATAATAAAAAAAAAATATCATAGTTTATGTTTAAAATATCATCCCGACAAAAATAATAATGATGAAGAATGCAAAACAAAATTTCAAGAAATAAATGAAGCCTATCAATTACTCTCTAATAAAGATATTAAAGCGAAATATACATACGAAAATCATTTATATTCTGTATTAGATGGTATTCTTCCTGCATATTTGCAAAACGAACAAATATATAAAACCATTAAAAATATAATACTTACTTGTGAAAAATTAACATTTTTAAAATTACAACTTTTAGATGTAAATACATTAGAACAAATACATAAATTTTTATACATAAACAAAGATATATTATATATCAACGAAACCATTTTAAAAAAAATAAAAGAAATTATTCAGGACAAACGAAAAAATGATGAATGTATTATTCTTCTTCCCTCATTAGAAGATTTATTTTTAAATAACATTTATAGATTACAATATGAAAACGAAACTTATTTAATTCCATTATGGCATAAAAAATTAGTATATGAACATAATCAAAATGAATTATATATTAAATGTCAAACACCACAAGATGAATCTATTTATATTGATGAACAAAATAACCTATATCTTGATATTGAATTTGAATTAGAAAATATATGGGGAAAAGATATTATTGACTTTAAAATATGTGGGCATGAATTTTATATTTCATCAAAAAAACTCTATTTTAGTGAATATCAAAAACACACACTTTATAATCAAGGAATAACAAAACCCAATAAACAAAACATTTACGATGTATCAGTTAAATCTGATATTCATCTTAATATACATATCAAAAAATGAGTATAAATCTCTACTTATATTAAATATATGAACATTATCTTTTTCATATTTTTATTTATTTCATATTGTAACTGTTTCATTCCAAAATTTAATTCAAAACATATTTCACATTTCTATAATAAAGATTACTCTATTCCTCTCAATAATAAACATGATTTTTTAAAAAATATTACTGGTTTTTATGGTCTTATTGGTCCAAATATGGACTTTAATAATGCTAATTCACTAATGGAGTTATTTACTGGCGATGGAGTTGTGCAAGGTATCTTTATTGATAATGGAAATATTACATTTCATAATCATATTATTCAAACTGAAAAATTACTTTTTGAAAAAAAACATGGCAAAAATAGCCATAACTTATTTACTCTTGTTATGTCTATGTTAAAAATATTTCCTATTCCAAGCGGAACAGCTAACACTGCATTACATCAATTTCAAAATAAAACCTTAGCACTATATGAAACTGACCACCCTTATATATTAAAACTTAATATGAAAACATTTAATATATCTACTATTGGAAAACAAATTATACAGAACATATCTAGTATTTCTGCACATAGTAAATTCAATAAAGACACATTTGATACTATACATTACAATATTTTGAAAAAAGAAGTTCAAATTTTAACTCTAGACAAAGATTATAATTTAAAAAATAAAATAAAAGTCAAAACTAGATATCTGCCTGTAATACATGATTTTATTAATACTGAAAAATATGCTATTTTTGTTGATTGCCCATTGCAAATTAACTTTAAAAGTATTTTTAATTCTAAATTTCCTATTTATTTGAATAATAAATTACCAACATTTATTCATATAATAAATAAAAAAACCAAGCAAATAGAGACCTTTTCAATGCACCAAGGTATCTATATTTTTCATTTTTCAAACTTTAAAGAAACTGAAGATTCTTATATTATACAAGCTCCACAACTAGATACTGTTGATTTTTCAAACCTTGTGTTCAAACCAAAATTAAGAGAAATTAATATTAACAAAAAAACTAAAATTGTTTCCAATAATAAATATTCAGAACTTGAGAACATTAATATCGACTTTCCTGTAAAAATCAATAGCACACATACATTGTTTAGTATGATTGACAAAGAAACGGGATTTACTGGTTTTACTATTTGTGAAGGTATGAAAATCACTAAAAATATATTATTTGATAATACTATTATTATTGGAGAACCTCAGGTTATACATATTTTAGACACGCCATACATAATGTCGTTTACAAAACAAAATAATAATAATTACATAACTTTTATTAATATTAAAACATTCTCACAAAATGATATTTTAATACCTATATCTATTATTAATGGTTTTCATTCAATATTTATAAAATAACTAATTAATATATTCGTTTTAAATATATTAAATATATATTCTTTTCTTTTTTATGTGTGGTA
>CEOO01011212.1_pt1 | contig 10587 bp, 2 predicted proteins | sample 530321 | NCBI WGS metagenome assembly CEOO01 (sample SAMEA2619927, study PRJEB7988) | marine metagenome | biome: marine biome (ENVO:00000447); feature: surface water layer (ENVO:00002042); material: "saline water (ENVO:00002010), including plankton (ENVO:xxxxxxxx)" | depth 5 m
AGGAGTAGAAGGAGTAGTCGGATAAGTAGGAGCAGAAGGAGTAGAAGGAGTAGTCGAAGCAGAAGGAACAGAAGGAACAGAAGAAGTGGCAGAGCTAGCCAGGCCAATAAAGGTTAATTTAGGAAAAGAGGAAGGAATGGGCACGGAATTAGTAACTATACAATTATTTGTATGAGTATTTTGTTCAGTATTGAGAACCCCTTTTATAACTGGCTCTTGGAAATATGCGTCATAATTAGTGGATTTATTTAAAGAAAAAGACATTATCATTTGAAAGTCGTAAATAGAACCTGTTTGAGAATATAGTTCTATATTTGAAATAGTAATAACACCGGCGTAAATATTTGCGAAGAATCCTTCATAAGAACTCGTCGATTGTGGTTGAATAGTAATATTTGAAATAGTATTCAATTGTGTGCTAATTGTAGGAGAACTAGGAAGATTCACTAGATTTTGACTATAGAAAACACCGAAGCTAATATCAAACACATTAATTATGTTGGTTTCGCTATATGGTTCGCTTGGGGAGTCCGGCTTACTCAAGGCTTCAATATAAATATTAAACGGGAAACTCACTGTAAAATAATATGATGGGTTTTCAACATTCAACATATATACACTGACTAAATTGGCATATAGTGGGTTGGCAAAGGTGGTAGTATTCAAACAATCTATATTTGAAATATCGGTTGTCACCCACGGTGTTACGGTGTCTTCTTCCATAATGACGCCGTAGTCATTGGTATCTTTATTTAGATTATACACTGGAATATCTGGGTCCAAATACAAGTCCATAATAGGTCCGGGAACTCCGGCAGCTGTGGTGGGCGTCTTCACAATTCTATCTGGACAAAGTTGAACGGTTCCATCTTGGCGTGTGTTTTCTTGTAAAAAAGAATTGGGTAAGTTGCGTCGTTGAGCACTACCATCAACGAGTTGTTTATATCGTTGTGCCCGTGTAAGACTATTTGTTTGAGTGCTCATACGACTGCTTTTGTATTGGAGAATTTCGGCTTTACGACGCATATCGAGGTCAAATTGTTTATATTGAGGATACGGAGAGTTCGCCAAATTATTTAATCGTGTAAGAGGGAAATTAAATAACAGACGTCTTTGTTTTTGGTAGACTGCGTTTAAATAGGCTTGACTGTTACAAACTTCATTATTATCGGTCATATGATTTGATATATATATAGAAATATAAAATCATAGTGTGTGACACCACGGTCTATCTAATATGTTTCGGCTTCAATGTGGAGAGAAAAATCTGGATTTTCTGATTTTATTTTTAATATGTTTGAGAGATTCGTTCCGCTGCGACTATCAATAGTGATTTGGCTGGGAATATTGAGGGGTTTCGTGGGATTATTTCCCACAATATATCTGTATTCATCTTGTGTAGAAATATCAATCCAGTTTTTACCGTCGGAGGAGAAGTAAAGATGTTGTGTTATTCCAATTCCAGAAGCTATCCAGAATTTTCCATTGAAACATACACCACGACCATTGATGGAAAACTGATTCGTTCCCAGCCCAGTCCAATTCACGCCTCCATCTTCTGAATAAGCCATCGAATTCGTTCCTTTTCCAACAGCTACAATAATATTCGTGTTGGAGTCAATATTGTAAGCTTCAGTAGAGAAAACTGACTCGCCCATACCTGTCCAGTTAATTCCATCGGAAGAATGTGCTAAAGTATTTGTGCCGGCACCAGTAGCAATCCATTTTGTTCCTGTCCAAGTAATTCCATTTCCTCTAGTCGAAAATATAGAGTCTCCTAGACCAGTCCATACAACTCCATCACTAGAATAGGCAATAGTATTTGTGCCTTCTCCTACAGCAACAAACAATTGACCATTATAGGCTATTTGGTTTCCCTTTGTTGAGAAAATAGAAGAGCCTAAACCGGTCCAAGACTCTTTGTTTGATACATCTGCGTAGGCAATTGTATTTGTGCCTTGTCCAACAGCTACCATACTGGTTCCATTGAATGAAACGCCCATACCTTCGATTGAGAAAGTGGATTGTCCTAAACCTGTCCATTCGATACCATCGATGGATGTGGCAATTGTGTTTGTTCCTTTTCCTACAGCAATCCAGTAGTCTCCATTCCAGAAGCCACCATTACCTTTTTCGGTAAAAATTAGACGGCCTAAACCAGTAAATGATTTACCCACTTCGGAATAATAGATTGTATGATTTCCACTCCCAAATGCTAGTGTAGGGTGTTGTAAATAAACAGTAGGATTGTTGTTGTTATCGAATGTGATTTTGCTGTATGTAGATTGTAATTTGCCATCCATACATTCTGGCTCACCTGAGGGAAAATCGCCTAGGCCGGTCCAAGTTTCACCGTCTTTTGAGTAGGCCATATCATGAATGTCCACACCAGAATATATAGAACTACCATCGCCTCCTACAAACCAAGTATTATTAATGTGTTTGACAAAATTGACACGATTCAGTAAAATCCCATTTCCGGTATTTCCAGCGACTCCTGTCCAATTGATACCATCGGTAGATTTAGCAGTAGTATAAGTGGTCATTTATTATATACTAAATATACTTTTTATTTATAAATATTTGAATATATTTATAAATCTTTATAGAATTCTACATACAAACAAATTATTGATTAAGAGAATTCTAATTTAAATGAACTTATATACATACTTGTATAATATCCACTTTGTCTTGGAGTAATTTTTACTCCTGTAAATGTTTGTGGTGTAGAATATTTAATCATTGTCCATTGACCTACAGAATTGCTTCCTGCTACCCAAGAGTTACCAGAGTCTAATGTTGAGTCTTCGTAATTATATGCGTTATCACCAGTGAAATATGATGAATTTTCTCTATTCGCAAAACTTGGATTTTCTAATACTCCATCAACATAAACACCCCAGTTCATAGCTAAATACGAATTCCAACTTTGTACAATAACCTTAATATTATTCGCAGTAACGGCCGCAAACAAAGCACTATCGTCTAAATAACCAGAGTTCACAGTATTAAATACAGTGGAGCCATATTGTGCGTTCCACTCGGTGGCAGTCAACGTATTACTACTTGTGGCACCACTTGTATCACCACTACTGGTAGTGGTGACTTCTAATACGTATAATAATATACTCGATGAATTTTCCCATACTTTTATCACATCACCACTAACAACGTCAAATGTAATGATTTTTTGAATAGCTTGGGTTGAATCTATTTGTGTTCCATTTTTATAAACTACTGTATATTCTGAAGAGTACATTAAAGAGCCATTTGATTGATACCACCCACTATTACCATATACCAATTTACAAGAAGCAGTTTCTGTGAAAGTAAATTCAACAAATCCAGTATCAGTTCCGTGTGGATAATTTGCTAGTCCTACTGCGTTTGGATAATTTGAGTCAATTAATGCTTGTTGTGTTGAGTGAACACTTGTAACTCCGGGTATTGTTTCACCTTCATTCCTGTAGTTCCAAATATTTAATACATATGAACTAATTATTGGAAACTGTGCTGCCCATTGATCTGGCAAGTTGGTGGAGGGTGAACCTGGATAGTCTGTAGATAATCCATGGTCCCAGAAATTATATGTCGTCGTCGTAGTTGTAGGCGAATCACTTCCACTATCATCACTTGTGACTGGCGGTGGCCAAGTTTCATATCCTGTTCCATTCCAGATTTCAAATTTTGTAATATCGGCTTCCATTGGATAACTAGGACTATTCGACCAAAGAGATACACCAATTAAGTTCTCATCATTTGTATTTGGATAACTATAAGTTCCAATATCATGGCTTATAACTTCTACATTATCTTCAAATACACGCATAGTTGTTCCTTTTCTTGACACTACATAGTTATGTAAATCATTGTCGCTACCCCAATTTAATTGTGTGTAATCGTTATACAACATGCTCGAACGAGATAAAAATTTATCGATAATACGTAAATTAGTATTGCTTCCACCTAATCCAAAAAACATATAACCACTAGAGGTTCCCGGATGATTCCAATTGAGATTAAATATAGTATCATGTGTGCTTACATAATTAATATTCTTCATCCATATGGATAATGAAAAATCATCGGCACCAAAATTCATAATAGATTGAGGTATTTTAATGTAATTACTTGTAGAGCTGGTTAATTGAACACCGTTGGTCTCAGAGAAAGTTGGACTTCCAAACAATTCTAATGACACACCAGCGTTATTTACATCTGTAAGACTCTTGGAAGCACCAGTCAAAATAAATGAATTTGTAGGAGCGTTCGGATCAGTGGTTCCACTTCCACTATCGCCTGAACCACTTCCACTATCGCCTGAACCACTTCCACTATCGCCTGAACCACTTCCACTATCACCACTTGGTGTATCAGGTGCTGGTGGTGGCCAAGTATCAAACCCCGCGTCACCCCATACTTCAAATTTCGTAATATTACCTTTCAATGGCCGGCTCGGTGAGTTGGACCACAACATCAACCCAATATAATTTGTATCATCTGCGTTTGGATAATTTGCTGGTGGGGCATGGTCATATGACACTTCTTCAACATTATCAATAAATAATCTTATTGTGTTTCCTTTCCTTGTAATTACATAATTGTGTAAGCCACTATCGTCTCCGTAATTGAAACTCGAAGTAGCTGTTTTAGCAGTGCTTATTTGGTCGTGAACATATACACGTCGGTCATTTTCTGCCAAAGCTGTCGTCAAAACAAAACCTCCGGTGCTATTAATATGTGCGTTGAAGTCCATACTCAGTAATGTTCCTCCGTATGCCCATCCACCAGAAGCTGTAGATGGTGAAGATGTATATACTGCGTCTTTAATCCACAGAGACACCGAAAAATCACCGGCACCAAAATTCATAATTGATTGTGGGATTTTGATGTATTTGCTGGTTTCTCCTGTCAGTTCTACGCCATTTTCCGCAGTGAAATTCGGACTTCCAACAAGTTCTAACGCGATGCTCGAATTATTGATATCCGTCAAACTCTTTGAAGGACCAGTCAATATGAATGTGTTTGTTGCCGCATAAAGTTTCGGGAAAAATTCAATGGCATATAATAACAGCGAACCCACAATTTCCATAGTTTCACCAGAGTTCACATCAAAAGTTACTGTTTTCTGTGCTTCAGTGGTAGTATCTTTTTGAACTCCAGACACTTTGATTGTGGCGGAAGAACCAACACCACTACCGCCCAAATCCGCACCGGTGGTTGAATCAATACGACCGTATCCATAGACAACTCTTACTGTAGAGTCAATCGAAAAGGTTTTCGAGACAATAACACCAGTATTTCCATACGCACCAATCCCTAAAGCCTTTGTGTATGTGCTATTTGGAAGCGTCAAATCGTATGTGGCATTATAAATTCCGGGTATTAATGTTTGATTACTTTGTAAACCGCCTGTGACTGAGTCGAGATTATAGTGCCATTTTAATGGACCACTATTAGGAGCATAATTAGTGGAAGGACCCGCCGAGCCGGCAAGAGCGATTGTTAACCCTTGACTAGCAAAAACGGTGTCGAAATCGAGGTCCAACATAATCGTGTTGTCGTAATTGGTTGTCCAATTGTTGTTAAACGCATTATCGTCGGCAGTTTCAAGACCGATTGAGCCACTTGGTATTTCACTGACTTGACCGAAAACGACGGCTTGTCCAGTTTTTCTTTCATACAATTTGACATTATCCAAGAAAAACATATTCCAAGTCAGCCCGCTAGCGGCGGCAAATATAATAGTATGACTAGTTTGAGTAGCTTTAAAAGTAACTGTATGAGTTCTAATGGAACGTAAACTAGTTTCGCCATTGGTGATTTCTGTGGTAAGTTTCAAGAGAGTTGATTCAGAATCCAATTGAACATTATAATACACTTGTCCTTGACTTTTATCGAATTTGAAAACTTCGTAAGACAATTTGTAGTCGGTTCCAACAGTTAAATCATTGATAGTTTTCTTCAATTTAGTTCCCAAATGAAGACCCACCGCTTGTTGACCTTGTATGATTGAACCTGATGGTAATCCACCATTATATTGACTATTATCATACATTTGGTCGCTATGTGTATTCACCAATACCGCACCATACGTTTCATTGGCAGCTTCTTGCGTCCACCCAGTTAATGACGCCGGACCATTATTTGAGCCATTTGTGGTGGACCCAACTATATAATAACTCCCAGCACTAACCGTGTCAGACTCAAATGAGCCATTCCAATTAGTAATTGTGTTGCTAATTTCTTTCCATTCAACATTTGAAACGGAACCTGTATTGTCCCATGTGCCACTACTTTGGTCTTCATACAATTCAAACTTATCGAACCAAATCATATTGTCTCCACCGGATAATTGTTCCAATGTAAATGACTGTTGTGGTGCCCCAGCGGTGAAATCGATTTCTATTAGTCTGTTTGCTTCGACTTCACTGGCGGCCGTAGCGACTGTTTCTTGTTTCAAAATATTAGATGTGTTTTCCAAATACAAACGATATTCAATATTTGTTTGAGCGACTCTTGCGTGCCGTTGATAACGCAACTTATAGTCTTTTCCAACAACTAAGTCGGACATAGTTTTTGTTAGTGTTTGATTATATCGAAGACCGATCATTTGTGTTCCGTGTATGATAGCTTGATTACCAAGGCCGCTATTGTTGCTATTTAATAGTGTAGGACCCCAAGCGGAATGTTTTCCAGTGGTGTATGTCCAACCAGTTAATACACCATTAAATGGGTCATCGCGGCCCATTTTGACGAACTGATTGATGCCCAATACATCGGATTCAAATCCGCCATTCCAATTGTTCATTGTGCTGCTTTTTAATGCCCAAGAGGTTCCAGTAAGAACAGTTCCAACAACAGAAGGACTGATTGTAATGCCGCTTAGGTCGGACGCACTTACATCAAGGTCACTATATGTGTCTTCAAACAATTGAATATCATCCATCATCATTGTGTAATCTTCGTTGTGTTGGTGTTCGAATTTGATTTCGTGATTATTTCCAGAAGCAGTGAATAAAATATTATCAATTAAAACGGGCAAATCGCCATCCATCATTCTCAAAGTAAATTCGTAAATTTCTGTTCCATTATAATACACTTTAATGGTTGGGTCTGGACGACTTTGGTCATATTGACCATAACGTGTGATAGCCATAAGTTTCAATTGGTAAACGCTACCATGTTTCAATGTTCCTGTAATGGTTTTATACAATGATTGGTGAAGACGAATCCCAACTTGTTGATTTCCGGAACCAGCAATAGGAGTTCCATCCCAAGGATTGGAGCCAAATGCAGGTCCCAATAAAGCAGAGCTGTTAGCATCACTTGGAACAGACCACGACCAACCCGGAATTTCTAAATTATTATGTGTATCATTAACGGGTCCAAATGAGCTAACAACTGGGTCTTCAAAACTGCCATTCCAGTTGGTAATAGAATCACTCACTAAAACCCAATTTCGAGCTGTTCCACCTGAATAGCCTTCGTCCTTTTTACCACCGCCAGCAAGCCACATATTGTTGGCGTAATCAAGCCCATATGTGTAATACCGAATATTGTTGTATCTCCGTCCTGTCCAATTTAACCCATCCGTAGAATATGCGAGTGTATTTGGAATGTCGTTACCGCCGCCAGCAACCCACATATTGTTTGCGTGTTTCACAACATTACATTGCTCGTCAAAAATGGTTTCTCCCAATCCTGTCCAATTAATTCCGTTTAGAGAATAAGCCATTGTATTGGTTCCCTGACCGCCGGCGATCCACATACCATTTCCATATCCAATTGCTTTACCACAATTGGTGAAAATTGAATTTCCTACACCAGTCCACGTGATTCCATTTAATGAATAGGCAATCGTATTTGTGGTGTTTCCTCCTACAGCAACCCATGTTCCATTTCCATAAGCAACACTATAGGCGACATCGGTAAATATAGTTTTACCTAAACCAGTCCAGTTTTTGCCGTCAATAGAATAAGCCAATGTGTTTGAACCAGAACCACAAGCAACCCATATTTCGGTTTCAGGTAAATATGCTATGCCTCTAACGTGTGTAAAAACCGTGGTCAATAAAGGACTCCAAAACAAACCATCTTTTGATTGATAAAGAGCGTATGAACCACTGGATGGTTTACTTCCTACAATATAAAGTTGGTCATTTTTAGTATGTTGTATTTCGATAGTTTTATTGGAATTGGAACAAAATATATTGTTGGATTTTATTCGAACTCTTTCATCAAAAAATAATTCGGAATTACCTTGGAAATCTTTATAGTATTTCTTGGTAATTTTAGAGGAAGTAGCACTGTAAATACTTGAATTTACGTAAGAGGTATTTACATTGGTATCTACATTGTTTACTTCTTGTTCGGTTACTACATATTGTAATAAATTCTGTCCTCCCATATAACCGTGATTAGCACATTTAATACTTGCTGTTCCAAAATCTCCAGTTACCTGAATAGTAATATTACCAGAGTAATAATCTACACCATCCTTTATCGTTTTATTCGTTTCTAGTCCAGAATACGTTAATAAACTTGAATCAGAAATGTCTACTATGGCTAGAGGATGTCCGGAAGGTATTCCGGTAAATTGATATGTTCCAAGACTTAAGGAATACTTAATATTAGATGAATAAGTGGTATTTCCATTCAAGACATACTTGTTTGCACCATTTGCGTCTTGAATAACGTCAATAGCCGATGTAACATTTAATGTATGTATTTCTGTCACTACTACAAATTGTAATAAGTTTTGTCCTCCCATATATCCGTGGTGTGCACATTTGATGCTTGCTTTTCCGAAATCCCCAGTAACTTGAATAGTAATATTTCCTGTGTAATAATCTTCGCCATCTTTTATGGTTTTATTTGCGGTTAATCCAGTATAAGTTAAGAAGTTTGAATCAGAAATGTCTACTATGGCTAGAGGATGACTCGTCGGTATTCCAGTGATTTGATATGTTCCAACGTCTAAAGAATACTTTGTGTTGGAGTTATAAGTGGTGTTTCCATTCAAGACATATTTGTTAGAACCATATGAGTCTTGAACGACATTAATAGCCGATGTAACATCCAGTGTTTCAACAGACATTATATATAATAATTATAATTATTATAAATACTAAATCATATCTCATATTCAAATATATTCAGATGTAATATTGATTGCCACCATAGATTCATTAGTATAGGTAGAGTCACTCACAAACTCAAGTTTATATGTTTTACGAATACCGAAGTCTTCATCAATAAATAATTGACTTGGTAAATTCATCCCGCCGAATGGGTTATTAGATACAGCAGAATGGGCAACTGTTGAAAACACCGATTTTGTGTTTGCTGTCCAATTTTTTCCATCAGTTGAATACGCAAGTGTATTGGTTCCTTCTCCTGCGGCGACCCATCGTAATCCATTGTAGTTCACTTTCAAACATTTTGAACTAAATATAGATTCACCAAGACCTACCCAATTAATTCCATCAATAGAAGTTGCTAAAGTATTGGTTCCTTCTCCACTAGCAACATATAAGTCTGGGCTCATTGAAATACTTAAACCTCCCACACTAAATATCGCAGTTCCTAGTCCAGTCCAGTTGACGCCATCATCTGAATAAGCTAAACTATTTGCTCCTTTTCCGGTAGCTATCCATTTATTCTTAGACCAAATGATTCCTGTAGCACTATCTGTGAAAATACTTTTGCCTTGACCAGTCCAAACGAACCCATCGTCCGATGTTGCGATTGTATGACTATCGCCCTTCCCAACAGCCACCCATTTAGAACCGTTATATGCTACACTATTTGCTTCAACTGAAAATACAGAATTTCCTAAACCATACCATTCAATTCCATTCAAAGAATATCCAATTGTATGCTCCGTTCCATTTCCAACAGCAATATATAATTGACCATTGTATTCTAATCCATTTCCAGATGTTGAAAATATCGAAGTTCCTAAACCTTTCCAATTAAATCCATCTTTAGAATATGCTAAAGTATTTGTTCCAGAACCTACGGCAATCCATTTATTACCACTCCACATTGCGTCTTTTCCGGCGGTTGTAAAAATATTATTTCCTAAACCTCTCCACGATATTCCATCATATGAATATGCTATTGTATGAAGTCCTTCTCCTAAAGCAAGTGTTGGATGTTGGATGTATACGTTTCCGATTTTGTTATGATATGCTATTTTATGAGCACTCACATTGAATAATGATGTTCCTTCGGCGTTCCAATTAATTCCATCAACTGAACTAGCGATTGTGTTGGTTCCTTCTCCACAAGCGTAAAACCGGTTATTTACCCAATTGATGTCATTGGTTTTAACCGAAAAGACGGTATTAGATAGTCCATTCCAGTGAATTCCATCACTTGAATATAATAGTGTTTGTGAATTCGACGCTTCTCCACCTGCTAGCCAGACTCCATCATTATAAGCGACAGTTAGTCCGCGTGTTTGAAATGGGTCAGTTGCTTTGTTCATTATCCAGTTAATACCATCGTATGAACGGGCTATTACTCCATTAATCCCTTCACCAATAGCTACCCACATAAATCCATTCCACGCAACGT
>CEOO01014401.1_pt1 | contig 10566 bp, 12 predicted proteins | sample 530321 | NCBI WGS metagenome assembly CEOO01 (sample SAMEA2619927, study PRJEB7988) | marine metagenome | biome: marine biome (ENVO:00000447); feature: surface water layer (ENVO:00002042); material: "saline water (ENVO:00002010), including plankton (ENVO:xxxxxxxx)" | depth 5 m
TATCAAAAAATTGTTGTGCTCCGCCTTTTGCAACTCGAAATCCTGTCATCACCTCATCAAATATTAATATTGAGTTATTTTTGTTACATAATGTTCTTATTTTTCTTAAAAAGGATTTATCAGGTATTACACAATTCATATTTCCTGCTATAGGCTCAACAATTACACAAGCAATTTGTTTATTATATTTTTTGAAACATGCTTCAACTTGAGAAGAATTGTTATACTCTAGTGAGATAGTATGCTTTGTTAGATCATTTGGTATACCTGGAGATGAAGGAACTCCAAATGTTGCTGCACCTGATCCTGCGTTAACTAAGAGAGAATCAACATGTCCATGATAACACCCTTCAAACTTTATAATTTTATCTCTTTTTGTGTAACCTCTAGCTAATCTAATTGCGCTCATTGTTGCTTCAGTACCAGAACTTGTCATCCTCATTTTTTCTATCGAAGGGAAGTTTTTTTTTATTTTTTTTGCCATTGTTGTTTCTAAAAGTGTCGGAGCACCAAAGCTAGTACTATTTTTAATGGCTTTTGCTATGGAATTAAGAACTGTTTTATTTGCGTGACCAAGAATCATTGGGCCCCACGAACCAATGTAATCAATATATTTATTATCGTCGATATCATATATATATGCGCCATCACCTTTTTTAATAAAAACTGGTAAAGAATTTACGTTTTTAAAAGCACGAACAGGAGAATTTACTCCCCCTGGAAATAATTTCTTGGATTCTAAGAAAGCTTTATTTGATAGTTTAGTTTTCTGCATACATTTTTGTAATTTTAATTAAATCAGTCTCTGAAGATAATCCTTCAGATATTGCAATTAAATCAGATTTTAATTTTTTTACATGGTGAAAATTACTTATATTTATACCTCCAATTAAACAAGTAGGTATTTTAATAATTTTCTTTGCTTCAAAAAATATAGACTCATCAAGCATAGTAAAATTTTTTTTTGTTTTTGTAGTATATAAACTTCCGAATGAGACATAGGAAGCTTTACTCTCTTCTGCATGTTTTGCCCTACTTAATTCATTGTAGCATGATATACCAACTATTTTACTATCACCTAATATTTTCCTTGCTTTAACTATTCCTATATCTTCACTACCTAAATGCACGCCATCAAGATTTAATTTTTTTGCAATTTCTATATTATCATTGAGTATTAAATAGCAATTTGAATCCTTACATATATTATTTATACTTTTTATTATTTTATGATGATTATCTGAAAACTTTCCCTTAATCCTAATTTGAAAGTATTTTATATTTCTGCTAATCATTTTTTTAACAATTACATCTAATTTATTAAAATCAAAATTTTTCTCATCTAAAATAGCATATATTCCCTGCATAATTATATGTTCCTATCTAAGTAAAATTGACTATCCCCTTTATAATCTGAAATTTTTACTAATTTACTCATATAAAGAAGAGACCTTTTAATTGATGTTTCTATATTATTTGTGTTTATTAGTTCACAAGTAAGTTTTGTCGAGAAAGTACATCCTGTCCCTCGGAATTCTTTTCTTGATTTTTTAATTTTATAAATTAATTCTAATCTATTTTTAGTATTGATTAATTTTAAATATATATATTTATTCTGAATATCATAGTTTGTAACCAAAATATGTTTTAATCTTGAACTTTTATTAATATTAAATTGTTCTTTTATTTCTATAAATTCTTCTCTGTTTGGAGTAATTAAATCAACTTTTTTTAGTATATTCTCAATTATATATTTTTTGGTATTGCGACTTAAGAATTTATAATTACTACCCGAATTAAATATTGGGTCAAAAATAATTGGAATATTTTTATTCTCTCTTTTTGATAATATCTTTTGAACTTCCTTTGATATGCTTATTGATGGGAGTAATCCAATTTTAATACCGTCTATTTTAAATTCACTTCTTATTAGTTCATAGCATTTCGAAATATATCCCGAGGGTACACTTTTAACACTTATAACCTTTGAAGAATTCTGCGCTGTTATACATGAAAGTATTGATAGAACACGGATTTTTTTGCCAATAGCTGTTTCTGTGTCTGCAATGATTCCTGCACCGCCAGTTGGATCATGCCCTGAAATTACTAATATATTTTTTTTTCTATACATCTTTAATATAAAAATCCTTATCAATATTATTTATATTATATTATAGTTATTTTTGTTTATGGGAATATTCTGGAGATAATAATGAAAACGGTAGTTTGTGGTTCTTTCGCATACGATAATGTATTAAAATTCGAGGGCAAATTCAATGATCATTTAATTGAATCAGAGCTTGATAATATTAATGTTTCTTTTTTATGCCAAAATTTAAGGAAAGAATTTGGCGGTTGTGCAGGCAACATAATTTACAATTTATCAATAATAAATGCCGATGCTTTTGCTATTGGCACTGTAGGTAAAGATGCAGCTCCATATTTAGAATGGATGCAAAAAAATAATATTGACACGAGTTATATTAAAACGATTGATGATAGCTATACTGCACAAGCATATATAACGACGGATCAGAATGCTAATCAAATTACAACATTCCATCCCGGTGCAATGCAATTCTCAAACCAAATAGATATTCCAAATGACCAGTCAATTAATCTTGGATTAATTTCTCCGGACGGCAGGGAAGGTATGTTGACTCATACGAAGCAACTTATCGAAATGAATATTCCATATATTTTTGATCCAGGACAAGGCATGCCAATGTTTAATAAGGATGAACTTAAGTTCTTCTCAGATAACTCAATGTGGATAGTGATGAATGATTATGAGTTTAAAATGTATACCGATATCACTGGATTATCCGTGAAGGATTTGGTAGAAACCAATAAAACGATAATAATTACTAATGGTGAAAAGGGTTCTAAAATATTTTCTCCGGAACAGGAGCTTAGTATCCCTACACCAAAAGTAAACGAACCAAAAGATCCTACTGGGTGCGGAGACGCTTACAGAGCAGGAATGATATATGGGATAAGTAAAAATATGTCGTTAGAAAAAATCGGAGAACTTTCTTCTAAACTTGGTGCACTCAAGGTTAAAACTTTTGGTACGCAAAATCACCAAATAACTGAGGAAATAAAAAAACTTTTATAGCTAGCGCAAGCTAATGATTTCCCAATTTTTTTGAATAGATATTTCTTTTAACTTGTCGTCTGGATCAACAGCTATTGGCTTTGAGCAGAATTCCATTAGTTGTAGATCATTATGTGAGTCTGTGTAAAAAAAAATGTCATTATAATTTGAATATTTATTAACACTCAACCATTCTTTTACTTTAGTCACTTTGCCCTCTTGGTAGCATGGCTCACCATCAAGCCTGCCTGTAAATTGCCCATTCTTAAATTCAGGCTCACTTGCCAACAGATCATTAATTTCAAAATAATCGGCAGATACTCTTGATATAAAGGAATTTGTGGCAGTCACAATAGCCAGAGTATGATTTTCATTTTTATGAAATTTTACCAACTCTTCAGCCTTAGGAAGTACCAAAGGTTTTATCTTTTCCTCGAAAAATCTTGATCTTATAGCCACTAAAGTTTCATAGCTGTATTTTGTAAATGGTTCATATGAAAACTGAGCGAATTCCCTAGCACATAATGTACCATTTCTATATTGTTTAAAAAAATTGTCATTTTTTTCTTTGTAGTAGACAGGATCCACGTAGTTATTTTCAACCAGGTAATTACCCCACTGATAGTCACTATCTCCTTTAATTAAGGTATTGTCTAAGTCAAAAAGTGCTATATTCATAATATATATTTTATAATAATTTTTATATAATACATATTTAAAAATCAATAATTTTAATGTCATGATTGATAGCAGTGGATACAGAAAAAATGTTGGGATTATTTTAGTTAATTCAAGCTCTGAGCTACTTATCTGCAAAAGATTTAAAGAGCAATCTTGGCAATTTCCCCAAGGCGGATTTAAAAAAAATGAGACAGCAGAATCTGCAATGTATAGAGAACTTTATGAAGAGGTCGGGCTTAAAAAAAATGATGTTTTAATAATAGGTAGAACTAAAGAATGGCTAAAATATGAATTACCGAAAAAATATCAAAGAAAAACAAATAATCAGCTTTGTGTCGGTCAAAAACAAATATGGTTTTTATTAAAACTTGCTTCAGACGAAGCATTTATAAATTTAAATGTTTCCAAAAAACCCGAGTTTGATGGCTGGAGGTGGGTCTCAAAACAAGAGCCTTTAGATTTGGTTATAAATTTCAAAAAAAATGTTTATGAGATGGCAATAAATGAACTTATGCCTTTATTAGATTTAAGTGAAAGACAGAAATATAAAAATGCCTAAAATTTTGATTATATATTCCTCAACAGATGGTCAGACAAAAAGAATTTGTGAAAGAATAAAAATGAACTCTATTTATAATTCAGATACTAAAATTATATCAATTAATGATGCGTCAAGCGAGAGCATTATTCCTTATGACAATATTGTTATCGGGGCTAGCATAAGATATGGAAAACATAATGCAAAAGTATATGAATTTATAAAGAAGAATAAAAAAGAACTTCAAGAAAAAAATACTTCTTTTTTCTCAGTAAACGTTGTTGCTAGAAAAACGAATAAAAATACCCCAGAAACTAATCCATATATTAAAAATTTTCTAAAGATTTCAAATTGGAAGCCAAATCTTTTGGCAGTATTTGCAGGAAAAATCGATTACCAAAAATACAGGTTTTTTGATAAACAAATAATTAGATTTATAATGTATATCACAAAGGGGCCAACAGACACATCAAAAGCATATGAATTTACTGATTGGGGAAAAGTTGATTTGTTCACAAAAACATTTGATGAGTCCTGTATTTAATAACAATCTTTGATTGATAACTAAACTTATGACAAAAGCTGAGAGAGCAAAAACTGTTCAGAAAATTTTAAATAAAATATACCCCAAAACACCAGTTCCACTTAACCATAAAAATGTATATGAATTATTAATTGCTGTTTTGCTTAGCGCACAATGCACTGACGAAAGAGTAAATAAAGTTACTCCAAAGCTATTCAAGCTTGCCAATAATCCAAAGCAGATGTCAAAAATACCTGTAAAAAAAATATATGGCATTATCAAACCATGTGGACTAGGTCCAAAAAAATCTCGAGCAATTCATAATTTATCTCTTATACTTTGTAAAAATTATTCTGGCAAAGTGCCAAAAAATATTGAAGACCTCGAAAAATTACCTGGGGTTGGCCACAAGACAGCAAGTGTTGTTATTTCTCAAGGTTTTGGTCAGCCAGCATTCCCAGTTGATACTCATATACATAGGCTTGCACAAAGATGGGGTTTAACTTCAGGAAAAAATGTTGTTCAGACGGAAAAAGACCTAAAAAATTTATTTCCAAAAAAAAATTGGAATAAACTTCATTTACAAATAATATTCTATGGAAGAGAATACTGCCAAGCTAGAAGTTGTTACGGTTTAATATGTAAAATCTGTAAAACTTGCTATCCAAAAAGAAAGAAGCCAATAAAGATAATAAAAGCATAGAATATTCTCCATACGTAAAATTTTTTTTAGTATTCATCAAGAAATTACATGTATAATTAGAATATAACACCGAGAAAAAAAATGACGAATATAGCTATTGTTGGGGCATCCGGTTTTACCGGACTAGAGTTGACAAAAATTTTAGCAAAACATCCAAAAATTCAAAATATGGATTTGTTTTCTTTTAATAACGCTGGGAAAAAGATTTCTGAATTTTCAGATATTCCTAGTATAAAAAATTTTGTGCTGCAAGATTTTAAAGAAATTAACTTCAACGCTTATCAAGTTATTTTTTTTGCATGCCCAAATGGTACAGCTATGAAATATACTGATGTTATAGATTCAAATATAACAAAAGTAATTGATTTAGCAGCTGACTATAGACTGGATGACGAAAAAATCTGGGAATCCTTTTATGGTATAAAACATAAAAATCCGCAATTACTTTCAACCGCAGTTTATGGAATTCCTGAAATCAATAGAGATAAGATAAAGCAAGCTTCGCTCCTAGCAAATCCAGGCTGTTATCCAACTGCCGCTATTATTGCACTTTATCCTTTGATAAAAAATGGTTTAATAGAAACTAAAAATATAATTATTGATGCCAAATCTGGTTACAGTGGTGCTGGAAGAGAGAAAATTGAATCGGAGCTTGGTGAAAAAATTAGCAATAATTTTATTCCCTATAACTTTTTCAAACACAGACATAATCCAGAGATAACCCAAGAGTTAGCAAAAGTATCGAAAGAAAAAATTGATATAACTTTTTCCCCTCATATACTCCCATTATTCAGAGGAATCTTAGAGACAATATATGTCAGAAAAACAAGTGACGTTCCAAACGAGATTATAGAAGAAGCATTTCAAGAGAGTTATTCATCAGAAGAGTTTATAAATTTTGAAAAATCAAAGTATATAGAGATCAAAGATGTTGTTAACACAAATAATGTTTTAATTTCCTACCACCATGATGATTCAAATAGGTTAGTAATTACATCAGCTATAGATAATTTAATAAAAGGGGCTGCAGGGCAGGCTGTTCAAAATATGAATATAATGATGGAATTTGATGAGTTAAGCGCACTTAACAATGAATAAAAAAGATATTAATAATAAAAATATAATTATTACAGAAAAGAAGAGGATAATTAGAAATAATTTTCTAATCTTGATTTTGGCACTTATATTATCTTTAGTTTTTATTTTCTATACCAACGATTTCATAATAGAAAATTCAAAAAGTGTTCATAATAAAAATATCAGTCTACAAGAAAAAATTGACGAACTGAAACATAATATAGCTGAAAAAGAAAAAACCATAAAAGATTTGAAGAATAATTACAAAGAGATAAATAAAGTTTTTGAAAAATATACAGATGCAATAAAATTTAAAGTTGCAACTTCTGACGAAATAAAAACTAAACTCTTTGAAAAAGATGAGGAGATTTTGGCACTCAACAGAGATCTAAACTATTACAAGTTCTTGATTAATTCTAAAGATAGAAAAAATGCTCTATCAATAGAAGATGTGAAATTTGAATTTTTGCCTGATAAAAAATCACTAAAATACTCATTTCTACTTCTCTCAAATAATAATAATAAAAAAAATATAGGTTCTTTTTCATTGTATTATGATGTTCCGTCATCTAATTCTAATAATTCAGATAATAAAAAGAAAATAAAAATATCAAATAACAAAATCAATTTTAAGAATTATATGCAAATATCTGGAAATGCTAGAATATCTGAAGGGGCTGATATAGGAACATTATTTATAGATGTAAAGTGTAATGGAAAAATATATAATCATGTTCAAATTATTAAATAAGTATTAAAAGGTTAAACTGATGGCTAATAAGATAAATACATTAATTGGTTCGGACATTTCTATTGTTGGAAACATCTCGTATGAAGGTGTAATACATGTTGAAGCAAATGTTAAGGGTTCCCTGATTGCAAATAAGGAGAGAGAATCAAAACTTTTTATTAATAAATCTTCTACTATTACAGGTTATGTTGATGCTCTTAATGCTGCTATAGATGGTAAGATTATAGGAAATGTATATGCTTATGAATTACTGCAATTAGGCGCAAATGCTGTAATAAACGGTGACATTTATTATAATTCTTTGGAAATGGAAGTTGGCGCAAAGGTTGATGGAAGGCTTATAAACTGTGATTCCAAAGAGGATATAGACCATCACAAATTAGATATTGAAACTGTGGCAAATCATAATACAATTAATAGTAATTAAATAATATTTGGAGAAAGTTGTGAGTGAGACATCATCTGTAGACCTAACTAATTATGAAACTAGTGATTTGCTAGTTTTCACTGACGCTGCTGCAAACAAAGTAAAAAATCTTATAGAAGAAGAAAACAATGATGAGTTGAAATTAAGAGTCTTCGTATCTGGAGGTGGTTGCTCGGGATTTCAATATGGTTTCACTTTTGACGAGAACGTACAAGACGGCGACACAAAAATTGAAAAAAACGGAGTAATGCTCTTGGTTGATCCAATGAGTTTCCAATATTTATCTGGCGCAGAAATTGATTATAAAGAAGATTTAGAAGGCTCACAGTTCGTTATAAAGAATCCAAACGCAACAACAACTTGTGGATGTGGTTCTTCTTTTTCTACTTAATCTAATAAAAAACTTTTCCAAGAACCGAAGTTTGATTACAACCAGTAACATTCCTATAATCTAACTTTGTATTGCAAATTTTCGACATTGCCAGCCAAGCAAATAGACCAGCCTCGACTTTTTTTGGAGAAAAGTTTAAATCCTCTGTAGTTTTTACAATAACTATTTTATTGAAAACCTTTTCTGCTTCCATTTGAATATATTTTAATATTGTTTTATTGAATGCTCCGCCCCCACAAATATAAATTTCATCACAATTATCGGTATAATTTTTTATTCCTTGAATAATCGATATAGCTGTAAGATTCGTTAAAGAGGAAAGAACTTCTTTGTCATTAACCTTTAGTTTATAACCTTTTAATTTTTCTTGGATCCAATCGTAATTAAAGTACTCCGTTGAAGTACTTTTAGGTATAGGTTGATTAAAATAGTCATCATTTAGAAAAGTTTTAACTAAATCAGGATTCAAGGGACTGCTTCCTGAAATATTTCCTTTATCATCAAAGTTCAAATTAAATTTTTTCTTCATCCATGAGTCAATAAGAAAATTTCCTGGTCCAGAATCAAATCCAAATACTTTTTTCCCCTTATTTGATAAAAAAGATATGTTAGATATGCCGCCAATGTTTACTATTATTCTATCTATGCCTTCTTTTTGAAAAAGAAAATCATGAAATAGTGGCGCAAGAGGAGCTCCTTGCCCGCCATTATTAATATCAGTTTGTCTAAAATCTGAGACAACACTGATACTTGTTTTCCTTGAAAGAGTAATCGGGCAGCCTAGTTGGATTGAAGAATTACCTTTACTAGTTATTTTATGCGATATAGTTTGACCATGCATTCCAATCGCTGCTATATCACTCGGACTAATATTTGAAGATTTTAGTGTATTATTAACTACTTTACTGAACTCGTTGGATATTTCTTTATTCAAGGAACTCGTTTCATAATTTTGAATTAAATTCTTATTATTTTCCTCTAAAACTCTTTTTATTATTTCTGGGTACTTTTCTTCATAAAAGGCAACTGATTCACAGGATTTTTCACTAAATTTAAATATTCCACAATCTATACTATCCATGCTTGTCCCTGAAAGAATGCCAATATATAGGTTACTTTTTTTCATAAGATGCAATGTAAGAATAATTTTTCTTCAGCCACAAATAAATATTATCATTAGATGCGTGATGACCTATCATTTTTTTCAAATTCTTTTGATTAAGTTTCTTGCCCTTTTTAAATTTTACTTTCAAAGAGTTTTTATGAACTCCTCTTACTCTAAATTCGTAATGAACATGTGGCCCAGTTGAATATCCAGTGGAGCCTACGTAGCCAATGATCTCTTTTTGTTTTACTTTCTTGCCAACATAAAGTTTTTTATGATATTTAGACATATGAGCATATAAGGTTGTATAAATATTTCCATGTCTTATTATGACCGTTTTTCCATATCCACCCTTTCTTCCTTTATGAATAACAGTTCCGTCACCAGTCGAGTAAATAGGTGTACCCTTTGGAGCCGCATAATCAGTACCTAAATGTGGCCTTACAGTTTTAAAAATGGGATGTAATCTTTTTTTGTTAAATTTTGATGATATTCTATAAAAATCAATTGGAGCTCGAAGAAACTGTTTTCGCATTGGATTTCCTTTAATATCAAAATATTTATCCTGATACCTATATGCCTCTAAAATTCTTTTTTTATTTTTAAAAATAGAATATTTAATTTCACTTTTTAAAATTTTCTTTTTGCTAAAGCTTCTTTCAATAACAACCCCAAAACTATCTCCACTTCTTATATCCATTGAAAAATCTATATCCCAACCATAAATATCAGCCAAAGACATTACTTCATTAGCCGACATCCCAGCATCCAAAGCAGAATTGTAAAATGAACTCGATATTCTATTAAAAAATACAAATTGTTTGGTTTCAATTTCGGAAGTCGGAGTAGATTTTTTTATATTATTGTCTTTCCTTGTGTATATACAAAAATCTTTCTTATTTTTTTTAATTACTTCATTAATTTCATTATCTATTATGTTAATAATAATTTCGTCTTTTATTTTAAGATAATAAAAACAATTATCTTTTGATTTTTTTAGGAGTTTTTTTGGAGGATATTTATCAACTGCTTTAAATATCGATATTAGATTCTGATTTTTTTTTACAATAAACTTCTTTTCATTTTTTAATGTCTCATCAATACTAAATTTTTTTGCATAAAAATATTTTGATTGAATATCTCTTTGTAAATCTAATTTTTCAACGTACTTTAGCTCATATAGACTATAAGATTTATTGCTATATAAGTAAATTGCTAAGAAAATTACAAATAAAGAAATAAATATTTTCTTATGTTTAAGCCTTGAGAAATT
>CEOO01042155.1_pt1 | contig 10468 bp, 13 predicted proteins | sample 530321 | NCBI WGS metagenome assembly CEOO01 (sample SAMEA2619927, study PRJEB7988) | marine metagenome | biome: marine biome (ENVO:00000447); feature: surface water layer (ENVO:00002042); material: "saline water (ENVO:00002010), including plankton (ENVO:xxxxxxxx)" | depth 5 m
ACCACGATCAACCGCAAGTGTTCCGCTAGTAATTGCTGATGCTGCAATAGCGATAGAAACATCAGCCGCAGTCGTTAAGCGGCCTTGTGCATCCACCGTGAACGTGCCGACTTGAGACGCTGAGCCATAACTAGCAGCAGTAACAGTTGTGTTTGCCAGCTTGTCTGCGGTAACAGCATCATCTGCGATGGAAGGAGTCGCAATCGGCGTGCCGTTCCAAATGCCAGTTGCAATCGTGCCAACGCTGGTCAGGCTCGAATTAACAACAGCACTGCCGAGCGTCGTGGCACTCAGAACAGAAGTTCCGGCAATCCTGAACTCTTTGCCGCTTGCGATGTTGACGTGCTCGGAGAAGTCCCAGCTGTCTGTGCTGTTAGTCCAAAGAATCGTGTGATCTGACGATCCTTTAAGTGTTATTCCTCCGCCGTCTGCTGTTGAGTCGGACGGGCTTGAAACGCTGCCAAGTTCAATGTTCTTATCGTCAACCGTCAACGTCGTGCTGTTGACCGTTGTGGTCGTGCCGTTGACCGTTAGGTTTCCGGCGATGGTGACGTTGCTATCAAACGTGCCAACACCAGTAACATCTAAAGTCCCTGCAATATCAATGTTCGTGTCGAGCTTGGCTGAGGTGATTGACCCGTCAGCAATTTCAGAAGTGCCAATGGTCCCTGAAGATGCCGCCGTGATCCGGCCTTGTGCATCAACGGTGATGTCAGCAGTTGTATAAGAGCCTGCCGTTACAGCAGTGTTTGCCAGCTTGTCTGCTGTTATGGCGTCGTTCGCGATGTCCGCCGTTGCAAGCGGATATGCGCTGACCTTAGTTCCGTCGATGTAGCCCAGAGAAGTCCAAGCAGTAGACCCATCCCCAACCTTGATATAGCCAGTGTCGGTCTCATACCCAATTTCACCGGCCAACAGCGTCGGGTTTTGAGTCGTCCAGTTAGCGGCTGTGTCGCGGCGTTGCTGCTGAAACGCAGATAAGTTAATCGTCATGCCGCAAGCCCCGAATTGATGTAATAAGAACGGGCTGGGGAAGCAGAAGCACTGCCCGCGTTGATATTGTAAGCCCGTTCAGGGGTGTTGGGATTTGCGTTCTCACCATCAATGATCAAGTCATCAGTATTGATCGCAACCGTCTCAAGCGCAACAGAGACAGTAAAACGATCAAAAGAAACGTCTTCAATTTCAGGTGGCTCTGAATATCGCCAGGCGTAATCAAGGCCTACGGGAGAAGTTGTGTAATCGCCCCAAATTTCTCCGGGCAAATAAAAGACCTCAAAGCTGCCTTTCCTCGCGATGTAGTGATCCTTGATCAGGATCATGTTCGCTTCCGTCAAATGCGAAAAAGACAGGGACAAAACTTGGCTAACCCGCCGGGCGCCGCGCCTAAAGCCCACCGTCGTCCCGTCAAGGCCCGCTTGAATCGTCGCTGGGACGTTGCCAGGGACATAAGTCCGGGCGGTTGGCGATAGAGAAGGAAACGCGGTCATCTCAAGTCGGCACGGCTAGCAAGTCAATTTGTACGTTAAAACGCCCAATCGCACCAGCAGACTCAATGCTTAACGTATTGGCGTACCGCCACTCGTAATCACTTGAGGCGACTGGCACGGTTGTGTAACCAGACCAAATTTCAGACGGCAAGTCAAAAGGGATCAACCCTCCCTCTTGACCGGCAAAGTGATTAGTGATGGAAGAAATTTGTGATTCGGTGAGCCCGTTGAACTGAAGCGTTAGCGTCTGACCAACTCGTTTCGTCTCACTGCGGAGAAAACGAACGCCAACCCCGTCGGGGCTTTGAAACTGCTCCTGAGGAGCATTGCCTAACCCAAAAACTCTTTGAGTTGGAACAATCGCAGGAAAGTTAGCCATCAGATGGTTGTGAAGCTGCCGTTTAGAACCTCGTCGCAGATTTTACTTACATTTGAACTATCCAAGGGAAAGTGAATTGCCGAGATTGAGGTAGTGCCGTCTGACTCATGGCCGATTGCGGTGATTTGATAGTAATCAGTCTCAGTCCTGTCGTCTCCGACACTGGTGATCCGCTGCCGCTGAACTTTAATAACGTCTAGGATTGACAAGGACGAAGCCACCAACGGCGTTTCAAACGTGATCGTATGCGTCGAATGCTTGCGCTTCGCTAATTCATATTTTGCATATAGGTCGGCGTGTGCAGAGCTGGTGCAGCAATCAGTCATGTCTATTTGCTCGACTGGAACGTCATTAGAAACTGACGAGAACCTGACGGTTCTTGTTTTTTGTAGCCCAATTCTTTCTACTTTGACCTCCCGAAAAGCTACAGAAATCTGTATGTCACGCCGAGATTCGGCCGGGTCATATTGTTTTTGAAACGTCCCAGGCAAAATGTTTGAGTCATTAAACGTTGCGCTTGGGGTCAAGGCCGTGCCATCAATCTGATTGCCTGATGTAATAGGCAGGACCGGCTTGAACGCATATCGCCCATTTTCAGAAACGAATTGCAGCAGGAAAAACGGTGCCATCGTTGAGATGAAGCCAATGATGTTCACTGATTGCTCAATGATGCCGTTAAACAAAGCACCAACGTTCGTATTAAAGGTCGCAAGAGCCTGAAGGTTGCTGGTGTCAATCGGGGACGCAATGTCAGCAGTCGCGCTATTTGAACGACCCATAACAGAGAACAAGTGCATCGCAAGATCGACAAACTGATTGCTTGCACCAGTCGTGCCAGGCGTGCCCGCGCTATACAAAGCAACCTTTACGCCTTGGTCTACATAAACAGAAAGCTGCCGCGTTGAAGTCTTGTACTCTCCTTGATCGTGGTTGCTTTCGTCATAGATGTTTCCCTGAATCTCTAAAAATGTGATGTCAGCGTAATCAGTAAAGTCAAACCCTGAGCCTGGGTTAGTTGGATCAGAAACAGGGCTTGCTGCATACTCAGCGACTTGCCCTCCAAGCGTTCCTGTCGTCGCAGGGTTAGAACTATTTGCTTGGTTGTTTACAGTGCCATTTGTCCATTTTTCATTGACCGGATTGCTCGTTCCGAAGCCCGCATAGACAGCGCTATTGGCAACTTTGGCAAACAGTTCACCTAACACGCCCCCGTTCAGAACAATGCCTCTATCAATCGTGCCAACAGCAAAACCCCCTTGCAATGTTCCCGCCCTGGGTCTTTTGTTAGTTACAAAGGTGTAGGAGGAAGGATCACTGATGCCCAGGCTGCTGAAGAAAGCAGCTGTAACATCTGTTCCGGTCACAGAATCCCAGGCTTGATAATTATCCCCGGTGTGCTCAATAACTGTGTTCGTGGTGTCTCCGCTGCCAATGGTCAAAAACGCGTTGTCCGTAAATGATGATTCAAAATCTCTGCCGTATTGAACGTAATTAGCCTTTTTGACCTCTCCTATGAAGTAGTTTGCGTTAGGATCGCAGAAAATTTTGCCGCTTGTGATCGGGCAACTACTTGGAGATGCCGCCATCGTAGAGGCTGAAGAATAGTATTTATTAATCGTCGCTACTGTTCCAGCCCTTGCCTGTATCTGATCCACGCCGACGTAAGTATTGGTGGCAACAGGAGTGCTGACGATCTCGCCTTGGCTTAAGGGATAAAGGAAGATGCCGACAAAGTTGTATGAGTTTTGCTTTGACAGAGAGGGTTGCAGCCACACGCCGCCAACGCTTCCAACTCTTTTGCAAAAAACAATCGGCACAGTATCGCCAGCCGCTGCCGTTTTCTGCTCTTCCCCTTCAATCTTGATGACCCTAGGCTTTTTGCTGCTAGCTACTGCGTCATCGCTGCGCTGAGCAATGTTGACAAGTTTTGAGGCAGTTTGCTGACGCTTGCGCCGTCGCGCTTTTATCCTTGCACGCTGAGCAAGAGCTTTGTTCCTCTGAATTTGCTTGAGGACGTGCTTAGATAGCTTGGTTTTTCTCTTTATTCTTGGGCCGTAAGTCATATGTTCAGCGGGCCATACTCATTGACAATAATAGCCAACTCCATTGGGCTCACACCAAAATAGCCGCCGAGAACCTCAACCACGGCAGAATCTCCGCTCAACAGTTGATTGCCACTGTCAAGATACGCGTAAGCGCCTTCGTTGATCGTGAGGCTGCAACCCTCACGAGTTACGCCATCAGCGCAAACAACGCGGAAGTTATAGCCAAAAATATCTTCAATCATGGAACGTGCGGGCGGGTTTTGTTTAGCATGTTTGCCGTTATCTTACGAGTAGGAACCTGCGGAGCTGTTTTGTCGATGGACGGATTAACAGTCCAAGAAACAGTAGTATCATCGATTTCAGCTTCTTGAAGACTGCCAATGTAACGACTAACCCTTACTGCGCTTGATGGATCGAAGGCGTCACTGCCTGCGGTTTGTACATACAGGCTTGCGATAACCAAATTGTCTGCCGCCATTGCATCGTCCGTGATGTCAATGATCTCAGCTGTTGCCGCTAATTCAATTTTTAAGTCGTTAATACTTGAAGCGTCTGTTGATCCAAACCCGTTCACATCAAACGCCAAGTAATAGTAAGTCGAGTTTGATGCTGAGTCTGCAGAGCCTAATGTCTGGCCTTCTTGGTAAAAATTTTGCCAATGCTTCGTTGGTGTGCGCACCCCTCCGCTAACAACGCTTGCGCGGTCAGAGTAATACTCAAGAAAACACAGGATGTCGTAGTTGGTAGCCATCAGATGTCCATCCCGGCACGAATCATGCCATCCTGTTGAATTAACTCAAGGGTCTGCTCAATGCCCGCCTGCACTGCTGCAGACATCTCTGATGTCGTGACAAAATTTCGACCATCCATTTGTGTCACAGGTCCGGTCTGAATGCTGACGTTTGCACTTGAAGGCATCGCAACGCCTCCAGCCGCAAAGCCAGGAACAGCACTGATGCCCCGCTTGCCAGCAAGATAATTTGCAGAGAAGCCAGCAGCCTTGCTCTGCGGAATGATGTATTCAGGCTCGCCGCCTTCACCGATAAGGCCAAGGGTTGGCCCTTTTACAACACCGCCCCTGGCAAAGGCTTTGAACGATCCAAGGTTGTAACCACCTGCGGCCTGCTGAACAGTCGTCGTCCTGCTAGAGCTAGATGAAGAGGCTCGTGCTGCCCTTGCGGCATTGAGTTTTCTTTGCTCTCCCGCTGCACGAGCGATTGCGACTGCCGCTGCATCTGCCTCAGTAGCCACGCGAATAAAGTTGCCAGCCGCGTTACCGGCGTTTGTTGAAACTTGGCCTGTAGACGTAGCAAGGTTTCTTGAATTTGTATTGCTATTACCCAACTGAGTAGAAAGCTTATTGGCCTCTTGTTTGCTCATTCCAATTTCATCGCTCACCAATTTCTGTTCAAAGTTTTGCTTAGCTGTAAGTTCTTTCTGCTGCCGTACGGCATCAGCTGCTTTTAATTGCTGCTGTGCGATTTTTCCTTGTGCCCTGATTTGGCCTTCGATAATACGCACGTTTTCCTGCTGCGCTTGTACTGCGTTTTGCGTTTTTTCTAGGATTATCTGCGCCTTTTCAGCACTTTCTGCTTCAGCCGCCGCCAGCTCACCCTTGGCCCTAATAATGTTGGTTTCGACCTCTGCAGTCTGCCTGCGGAACTCCAACCGCTGCTTTTCTGCTTCAATACTGTTCACCGTTTGTTCGTAAGCAATCTGCGCACCCTTGAGCTCATTCTCATAAATCTGCTTTGCAATCTCTAATCTTTCCTTGGCTGAGTCTGCCTGCTCATAGGCACGCTCAAGGATTTGACCCTGCAGCTTGTTAATCTCTGATTCAGCCGTAAGGCGAGCATCAGTGATTTTCACTGAATTGTTATAAGCCTGCTCTTGCGCTAAAACTTTTTTCTTTTCTTGTTCGACCAGGCCAACAGAAGTCTTTAAGGCTTCGATCTTGCGCTTTTGAGCCTCTACCGCTGCATCAACGGCAGGGGGAATATCATTAAAACTTTTTGCCGCTCCGTCAGCCCCAGCTTGGAACTGGCCCACAAGAGGCTGTGTCAGGCCAAGGTGTTCAGCTACTTTCATGATTCCTCTTACCATGAATCCAAATGGGCTGTTTTCTAGTAAAAAGAACAATGCCTCACTGATTTTTGCGATCACTGGTGTGATCAAACTTAAAGCATCAAAAAATGTCTGCGCCCCAACGACAAGAATGTTGCCGATAAGATTGGCTGCCTTTTCTAAATCAACCTTTTCAAATATATTGCGCATGACATCAAGCAAAGGCGCAAAAGCCGCTTGGGCCTTGGGTAAAACTGCATTGGCTAAATTTTGAAAAAAGCTTGTCACTTTCTCTACTCCTTTGCTCAAGGCATCGACGCCCGCAATAATTGCGGGGGCGACAAACCCGCCCAAAGCTTCCATCGCATCTCGCGTGAACTCACCAAGAGTGTCCATCGCACCAGCGAACCCAGTAGCAGCAGCCTCAGCCGCGCCGCCATACTGGCGATCAAGCTCTTTCAAAATAAAAGCTTGTGCTTCTGCGGTTTTGTTGGCTTTAACCATTGCCTTGACCTGTGCTTTCTGTGCGTCTGTAAATCTTGTGCCAGAACGCTGCAGCGCCGTCAGCCCGACATCAGGGGCCTCTAAGGCTTTGGCAACTTGCAGAAGAGTGCTGTTCACGTCTTGATCTAAAACCTGCGCCATATTTGCCGCAGTCTTTGAAACGTCCTCATAACTGCTAACGCCAATGGTCTTGAAGCTCGTCAGCAGTTTGAAGCCCCTTGTGAAGTCTTCCTCATCAAACAATGTGGCTTTGCCAAGCTCATCCGCACTCTTTTTCAGCGATGCCAACGCAGCATTGCCATCAGTAGTCATTCCCTTGATGCCGTTTGCAAGGGCCTGAGTGTCTTTCTGGCGGTCAGAAAACACGGCAATCGAGTCTGTAACCCCTTTAACAGCTGCACCAAAAGCAACAAGCGGTGCAAGGTATGTCGAAAACGTAGTACCTAACAGCTTGAAGCTCTGCCTGGCTGTGCCGGCAGTCTTTGACATTTTGACAAAACGTCCATTCGCATCTCTAAGTTTTCCCTTGCTATCTACAAATGTTTTGTTCAGGTCTTTGGCACTTTTATTGATCTTGGTCAGCGTCACGCTGGCACCGTCTTTGGCGGTTACGTCAATGACAACGGTTCCAGCCACGACATTCCCGCCAGGTTCCGTTAAGTCTACCGCCGCTTAGCTTTCCGGCGCATCTCCTGCTGCTCTTCAGCCTCTACCTCAAACAGCAAGCACCAAAGCTGCAGCTCTTCGCGAGACATCTTGCTTGAAAGCTCAGAAAGCGTGTAGCCCAATTCACGGGCTACACGCATCTGTACCCTCAAAGGCCAATCATCCTTGAAGAGCTTGCTTAGTTTTTTGCCTCATCCTCGGTAACGTTGCCCTCACCAGTGATCAAGGCAACCATCAACCCCTGTAGGTCTTCATCCCGCACTTCGTTCTTGAGTTCAGCAAGTTCGCCAGCCTTAAACATCCGCTGACCGTTTTCATCAGTGGCTTTGTTGACCAAAAGCTGCAAAGCATATTGAGTGGCGTCGTCTGAGTTGGCCTGCTTTTGCGCCCGCTCACGCTCTGCCATCGTCAAAGGCGTTGACCAAAATACAAACTCATCCCCATTGCTCAGGATCACAATACGCTTCACTGGCGTCAGATTTGCAGCTTTCTTGAGACGATCAAGTGCGCGTCCGCTTGCACTGGAAGACATAAAAACCTGTGAACAGTAAACAGATACTACTCATGAAAAAACCCCCAGCGCAAGCCGGGGGCAAACAAACCAACAACAACGGATCAAGTTTTGCTGAGGTCGAAGGTCGGCACAGCAGAAGGTCGGAAAGAAACTTCAATCTGTTGGGCGTCATCTGGGTTGACGGAATAGCTGGCAGAAGTGAGCACAGCTTCCATCGTGATTGAACGGCTTGCCGTTTCATCAACAGAGCCAGACGAAATCACCCGGTCGATATACAGCTTGAACTGCACACCGGTCTGAATCCGCTGGATCACGTCTTCCACCAAGCGGGATGCAATGGTGGTGTCGTCGTCAGTGGTGTAAATGGTGGCGGAACCTTCACCATCAGCAAAGCCGGTGATGTAGGTCTTGAACGGTGCGTTCTGGCCAAGGGTTTGACCAATAGTGGTCACATCAATCTCGTCGCGGGTGATCTCAAATGACCACTCACGAACAGCTCCAACCGCTTGAAACTCAGCGAACTTGATGGTGAACGGTGTCGTGCCATCAGTGCCATCAGAACTCAACGCAAGCTCTGAACCGCCTGCAGTGGCTGAAAACGTGGCGACACCAGTGGAAGCAACGTAAGTCTTGATAAAGACATCGGTGCTGGCAGACAGGCCGCCAGGCAACGTGCCGCCTGAGCCAGTGCCAAAGGAGACCTTATCGTTGGCTTTGAAGTTGAGGTAAGTCCCGACGACAATTTCGTTGTCGGCGTTGGTGACGTTTGATGCGGTAAACGTGCTGTCAGTGCCAGCAGGCTTGTAATAGAGTGCGCCGGACGTACCGGACAGAGTGGTTGCCATAACGTTTGTACGGTAAGTTGGCTGCGCTCATTGTACGAACGCATTGAATGTTATGGCTAGCTCTGTTTGAAAAAAGGATTCAGGCGCAGCATCGACAATGGCTGGCCCGTCTGCAGCATCGAAAATGATTTGACTGACGGTCTTGCGGTCGAACAGATCTTTAAGACGTTCGGCCAGCGTGTAGTTGTCGCCAGTGCCAACACCGATTGGGCTAAAAATGCCAATTACGACGATGCCCGCTTGGCGATTGCTGCCCGTTGTAGGCCCGAGCAACGTTGCATAGGCGTTCTCACCAAACCTGATTTGGACTTTGATCCAAGTTGAATTATTGGGCGGCGTGAACGGCACGTTCTCATAACTGACCTGATATGACGGAGATTCCGCCATCTCAGTTGCAATGCGTGCCTCAATGGCAGACCTGATGTCGTTATATGTGCTGCTCATGGCTTGCTAACAATCCTGCTCCACATGCTAGGAATAGCGTTTTGCACGTCCTTGCCAGCAAGCAACGTAGGCCAGTTTTCCTTGAGCCCGAAACGCGAACGGAACCTGCCCTGCCATGAGGGAGGCATGTATTGGCCACCAAAAGTAATGGCCTCGCCGTAGTTCTGCGTCGTATTAACAACCCGCGCGGTTAATCCTTTGTCTACATAAACAGGCGGTTGCCAGTTCGACTTGAAGGTTCCGCCGTTCACTTCTCCAACAGGGCTCAGCTCCACAAGCCTGTCGCGCAACTTTGCGCCCGCTTCACGGACAAGTTCTTGCACCTTCTCTTCGCAGTAGTCACCGATTTGAAGGATCGTGATTTCACGCTTAGCCATCAGCCCCTCAAGATCAGCTCGTAAGTGATCGCCGTGTTGTCTTGCTCAACCGTGTTGACAGAGATGATCTGATAAACAACAGAGCTGATCACAACTCGATCCTTGGTCCCAGGCGCTGTCGCTAGCTCTTCCGCTGAAACGATCAGAAGCTTGTCTTGCGCCTCAATCAGCCCGTTAGCCTCAGACTTTGAAACCGCCTGAACCACACCTTTTACGTTGGTATCACTGACGGTTTCGCCGCTTAGGCCAGTGGTTGTGTTGTACGCCCCGCTGGTGACATAACGGATCGTCACGTCAGCACCAAGCGTCTTCAAGACGTTGGTTGCGACCTTGCCCAGCGAGTCAGCAAGTGCCATCAGACGCGATAAGCAAGGCAGGCGCCGCTGGTCAGCGTAATGCTAGTGACAATCCCAGACAGCTTGGTGTCAGCCACAAAAGTTTCACCGGCCAAGCTATTGCCGGTTGCGTTTTGCACAGTGATTGCACTGATCACCGTGTCTTCTTTGAAGTAAATCAGGCAAAACCGGCCAGTGTGCTCAGCGGTGTCTGAGATGAACTCGAAGCCGCCTTTCAGGTCTCCGTACATGGTCAGCTCCGTTTGATAGCGATGTTGCCTGGTCCGCTAATTCTAAGACCCGTCAAGTACCTTTCAAACATCGGCGGAACGTGATCAGCGCCAACTGCACCAGCCTTGTCAGGCGTGACGCTAATGCTGCCAATGCTGACGCTCTTGTAATCGTTAAAGCCACTCAGGCTGATGCCGTCTGTGTTGTTGTGCAGGTAGACAGCAAGCTCAATCTGTGCGCGCTTGATTTGATCTGGGATCTCTTCGTCAGTGAAGTAATCGTCAGAGATGCGGAAAGGAAAGCCAGTGGCGTACGTGTTGACGTAAGTATCGGGCTTTCGCACGCCAGTACGCGGCCATTGCAATGCTTGCGTATCCGTTGCGCGTGCCCCTAAAAACCTTTCACGATCCAAGCGTTGCGCTGCTGCTGCTAACGCCCGGTTGCGGTTGTCGTCAGTGCCGGTGTCCCACTTGCTGACATCCGTGCTGTTGATCATCGCCTCAACGTAGGCGTCAGCTTGGGCCAGGGTTATGTAGCTGTTGGCGTTTGCGCCGCCCGCTGTTGCGTCGATTGT
>CEOO01103983.1_pt1 | contig 10458 bp, 28 predicted proteins | sample 530321 | NCBI WGS metagenome assembly CEOO01 (sample SAMEA2619927, study PRJEB7988) | marine metagenome | biome: marine biome (ENVO:00000447); feature: surface water layer (ENVO:00002042); material: "saline water (ENVO:00002010), including plankton (ENVO:xxxxxxxx)" | depth 5 m
ACCGCCGGGGAAGTTCCGGGGTATTGCTTTCCTCAAGCATCCTAAAACTTAATCAAGGAGAAATAAAATGGTTGAAAAACTATTCGCTGGCCTTGTGAGTTTACTTGGATACAGAAGTCAATCGACTTTTGAAAAAGAGATGCTCACTTACGCCAAAACTGAGTATGGAAAAGATTGGCAGTTTGCCTATCAATATATGCTTACGCATGAAGGTCGTGGACCCAAAGCGGGAGTATATCAATAATGACACAAGCAATTTTAACAGCATCAAATTGGATCACAGAAGCGATTTATGGCTTTGCAGATCTAATGAAAACTTGGAAACAAAACAGAGCCCGCAAGGCTATGATTGCACAAACACGCAGAGAGTTATCCCAACTTACTGATCATGAGTTACGTGACCTAGGAATAGGTCGTAGCGATATTACAAGTATTGCAAACGGAACGTTCAATGACGAAAGAATTAAAAAGCCAACAACTAATGAAAATTTAAAAGGATGGGTATAATGACTGTAGCAACAATAACAAGTTCAACATGGAACTTAACATGTAAATTTTGTAGTGTAATAAGAAATGCATTCGCAGTAGCGTTTGTAGCGATTATCGCATTCGGAGAACAAGCAGGAAGATCAAGAGCGGCTTCTGAATTGTCACGAATGGGTTTACACGACGAAGCAAAAGCTCTTATGACGCAACCACTAGACTACGATAGAAGTTAATATGTGGAAACGTTTTCTAAGAGCAATGGAATACCGAGCTTACTGCAAGGCCGCACAGGTCTTGCGTATGCAAGGTAATTACTCAGAACTTAAAAAGGTTCTTGAGTATAAACACAGAGTGTACGACAAGTACGCATAGACACAGAGAAGGAAAATTAAAAATGAAAGTACTAACATTTTTTATGGCAGTGTTTGGTTTGGTCTTTGTATCAAGTCTAGCATATGCTGAAACTACCACTATTGAAATGTTGAATAAGCGTGACGATGGTGCTAAGATGGTTTACAGCCAAGACATCGCTAGAGTGGCTGTAGGCGATACAATTACTTGGGTACCAACATCAAAAGGACACAACGTAGAGTTTGTTGCAGGTCCTGAAGGTTGGGATCTTCCTAAGAAGTCCAAAAACAATAAAGAAGTTTCAATTACATTTGATGTACCTGGCATTTATTTCTACCAATGCACACCACACAAAGGTATGGGTATGGTTGCACTTGTAGTTGTAGGTGATGACACATCAAACAAGGACGCTATTGCTAAAGCAAAAGCAGTAGGTAAATCCAAAAAGAAACTTAAAGCAATGTTAGGGGAACTGTAATGTGGCCTTATACTGATGATGAACTAGAGTTCATTAATGGTGGACGTTAAGAAAATAAGTAGGAGCATACCAGAGTTTTGTTTATCACACTGGTTGCTCCGAATTCCCTTAGCAATTATATTTTTGCAACAAGGCATTTCTAAATTACCTATTGATTTAGAAACTGCTCAGTCATATGACTTACCACTTGTGGTTTGGACATTTGTTGTATTAGGTGAGATCGGTGCTGGCGTCGGACTACTAGTCGGCGGTGCTATGTATAGAAAGTATTTCAGTGAACTTGGTGACATGCTTACAAGGTTCTGTGGTATTACTATTTGTAGTATTATGACAGGAGTAATATGGATAGGCGAGCCAGCAAGTTTTATGGATGTGCTTTTATACGATAATCTACATGTACTTTTATGGGTAGGTGGATTGTATTTTGCATTGAAAGGAAACAGAGCATGACTCCTAGAGAATCAGCACAAGCAGAAGCAGAGAAAACATTTGAAGGTTTTATACTGTGGAGCAAACGAACTGCCTATGCCGCTATAGCATTTTTGCTCGTAGTCGCAAGTTGCAATTTTGGCGTCACTGATGATAAGTACCCAGGATATAATGGCGAACAATATAACCCAAGTAACTTAAAGGTAAAGTAATGAAGACAACTCCAAATCCATTTTGGAAGGCACTAGTAAAACTTAGAATGTTCTATGCTGACGTTCGTGGGCATCACGGCAAGCGTTGGGACTATGAACCTTCTAATTACTATCTAGGTATAAGGAAGAGTAAAAAATGGCAGGACCGAACGAAAATTTCAAGTTAAGTGTTAGAGATATCGCACAGATAGAATCAGCACTACGTCTCAGAATGGGTCTAGTTGATCACGAAGAGAAGCAAGAAATAAATCGATTGCTAGGTAAACTTCACTACCAAAAGATATGGTACCGACCTAAAGATAAAGTTTATGTAAGTGGATAAAAAAATGACAGAGCTGTCCGCCAAGACGGCTCTGCCATAACTTAAAGTGTTACGTGATATTTTTACTTGCGATTGTATATATGATATAACACCCATACAGCGACTAAGCCAACTAATCCCTGAGCTGATAACGCTGTTATCATTCCAGTAATATTGTCTACTACGCTGATGTTTGGCCAGAACGGAATGTTCTGTCCGTTAAACAGGATCTCAAGAACGATCGCTAGTGAAATAAGTGAAACACCTACTTCAGTGATAGCACTTGCCCATCCTTTTACTTTGTTTAGAATTTCCATGTTGGATCTCCTTTCAAATTGCTGAGTAAAAGTACTCAGTGCATTTATTTAAGAGTCGGAGATCCAAAAGTTAAACTACCATAAATGGTCTTAGGTGTCTACAATGCAGAAATTATTTTATCCAAGCAATCTTTTCGCCTGCTTTTACACGGCGTTCTTGCTCTTCTACGCTACCTGGATAGCGCCAAGCCCATATAGCAACAAGTGCCATAAAGCCTCCACTCCATGCAACTGCTTTTATATTCTCTGTTGTAAACCATAGGAAAGCAAGTGATGATGCCATTACTAGAATCATTAGATACTTGCCTTTGGTAGGGAATACTTTCTTTTGTACCCAGTTTGTTAAGAATGGTCCAAAGTATTTGTGGTTGTATAACCAGGCATGCATTCTTGGACTAGACTTTGCAAAACAATATGCCGCCAGTACAAGAAAGATAGAGAAAGGAATGCCAGGGACTATAACCCCAATGTAAGCCATTCCAAGTGATAGGAAACCTAATCCCATCCATATATATTTTTTAATATTCATTTAATACTTTCCTTAATGCATCTACTAGTTCTGAAATCATTGCATCTGTGTGCAATGGGGTTGGAGCAAACCTTAAACGCTCTGTTCCTTCAGCAACTGTAGGGTAGTTAATTGGTTGACAGTATATGCCATGTTCTTCTAACAAGACATCACTGAGTTTCTTACAACGTACAGGATCACCTATCATCACTGGCACAATATGAGTTGATGCACCTGGATGTATTTCTATATCATAGTGTTCTAACTTCCGTTTTAGTTTACTTGCTTGAAGTTGATGCTGTTCGCGTAATTCATTGTGGTCCATTACATATTTGACACTTGCTAATGCTCCTGCACAAATCACTGGACTGCTACTTGTAGTAAAAATAAAACCTGAGGCGACAGAACGGATAGCGTCTATAACGATCGCTTCCCCTGCGATATATCCTCCCTGTACGCCAAAGGCCTTGCCTAGAGTGCCATTAACAATATCAACTTTATCTTGTAGGCCAAGCTCTTGTAACTTGCCTCCACCTTGCTCTCCGTAAAGTCCTACGGCATGCACTTCATCGATATATGTTATTGCACCATATTGTTCTGCTAGGTTGCAAATGTCGAGCATTGGCGAAACGTCCCCGTCCATGCTATACACGGACTCAAATACGATACAAGGCGTACCTGACACGCTTTTTAGCTTTTGCTCGAGGTCCTCCATATCATTGTGCGTCCAAATTACTTTGTCCGCACCACTGTGCCTTATGCCTTGAATAAGTGATGCATGGTTAGCACTATCACTTAAAAACACAATGTCGGGAATGATTTGTTTAAGAGCGACCAACGTCCATTCGTTTGCAACATAAGCGGACGTATAAAGTAAAGCAGAAGGCTTCTTATGTAGTTTTGCCAACTGCCATTCTAATGCGACATGGTAATGACTTGTGCCTGCAATGTTTCTTGTACCACCTGCTCCTGCACCTGTCTGGTCAAGAGCTGTATGCATTGCGTCTAACACAACTTTATTTTGTCCCATGCCTAGATAATCGTTTGAACACCAGTTTACTATGTTCTTAATATTGTAAGGCCCATACCAGATGGCATTAGGATACTCTCCTCGCTCACGCAGGATGTCGTTGAATACTCTGTATTTGCCTTCAGACTTTAGTCTGTCTATTGTCTTCTGGAATGGATCTATGTTTATCATTTAAATACTTCTTAAATTGTTCTTTGTCTACATGAGTCCAAGAACCTAGATGGGTATTTGCATGAAAGATGCCCATTTCATTGAGCTCTTTTTGTACATCGTTCCAACCTTTGAATAATTCTATAAACCATTTAAACATATACTATTACTTATGCCTGTAAAAAAGGTTAACCCCTAACACTGATGGACAATGCTAGGGGCTTCTATATTCTCTTATACTTTTGTGATGGGCTATGCCCAGTTAATCATGTGTTTGTTATACTATTATTTATTTTGCTTGCCAGCTACAAACTCGTAAAACTTTTCAGCCGCATCTAATACTGCTTCTGTTCCTGGTACTTCAGGCATCCCAACACTTGTTACAATTTCATTAGTTTTAGGATCACGTTTTACAGATTGTTCCCAACCGCCAAACTTAGCATGGTAGTCATTCCAGACATTACCTTGTGCCATTTCTAGAACCTTAGTTCTAATTTCATATCCATTTTTATTTGTTGTGATTTTTGGCATTGCCGCCTTAAACATTTCTGCAACCTCTTGGGTCTGTTTAAAGATGGCTTCACCGTATTTTGTGTCTACGCTCATATTATTCTCCTTTGTGTGTATGTGTGTAGTGTTACTAATGTAACAAGTTATTTAGTATATGTCAAGTAGATTCTTTATGAATTGCGGGTCTTAATTTTGCACCAGAATTAATAATGCACCAGAATGAGTCTCCTGGAAACTTTGCAACTGTAGAATATGTTCCTGTTTCTTGATTGAAATACATAGTCATTTTTGCTGACATTATAACACCGTCTGGTCTTTTAAGTACAGTTTCACCTTCTACAAAAGGTACTTCTCCAAATCTACTAATGATGGACCAAATTGCTTCAGGGCTACCACAATCTATAATAGATGGCAAGTAATATACTTGTGGGATTTCAGGAGTGGGCTCCTGTGGATTTATTTCTGCCCTACCATCATCTGCTTGCGGGTTATTGGTTAGTGTTGCAAGTGCTCCAGCATTTACGCTTGTTGCATATAAAACAATGACAAGGGCTATGATAAAATTTTTCATAACTGTCTCCTTGTGTGTATTTTATTTATTAGATAAGTGTATCCATCATTCGCGAACTGGCTAGGTCCACTGCGGCTTTCCACTGTTCTTCTTCGTCAAAGTTATAAAAAATTTCTTGATTTGGTTCTACTACTAACCATGCTTTATGCTTATAAATTTCTGCTTGTAATTGAGGAACAATCCAAGTACTCATGCCACTCATTAGTCTCCAACAGTTCGGCATATTGTTGTTTGCCATCTTCTCTAACATTAATTCATCTGATGTAATACAGTTTCCATGTGTGGCTTGTATCGTATTAGTAGACATCCACTCATTTGTATGTAACAACAATAAACTTTGTTCACTTACAGGCCCGCCTCTATATAAACTACCTGCGGCCCCGCTGTTGATCGCACCTCTCATGACTTGAATATCTGCTACATTCATGTAGCTAGGTTTATTTAGGATTAATCCTATTACAACTTTGTCTGTTTGTTCGTAGATATAAACAACACTCTTTTGAAAGTGGGGATCTTTCATCACATGAGGTTTAGCTACAAGTAATTTACCTTTGAAGCTATCTAACATCATTTAACTATAATCCGGTAATGGTCCGCCGTACTTCTTGCCTTTGATCTTCTTGCCGCCGACTGTGACTCTCTTGTCTTTAGTTATTTTATGCGACTTTCTACCAGACCTAGTTCTTAGTCCTTGGCTTTTACAACTTGCTAGAGCACTTGCTCCTAACTTGCTATTAGGTCGCGATGAACGGCACAGTTCTTTACTTGCCTGCCATTCCATTTCCAATGATTCGTCAATATCAGTTATCTTCATGCTATCTATATTTATCCGCTAAACACACCTCTCTATTGTCTAACGAACGATTATTATTAGTTAAACTAAATGTAAGAGCCTTTCTAGTACCGCGGGTGGTACCTAGAACAACTTCTCCTGACTTTTCATGATATTCTATTTTTGTAATCTTTGCAGGCTTCTTAGAATTACCCACAAGAATTTCTTGACCTAACTCTAGGCCCAAGTTAATGTTTCTCAATGTCATTGGATTCTCCATTATTGGTGTGGTCCCTTTCTACTTTGGACAATAATATTTATTTCTGTGTCTTCCGAATTAACTACCCACTCGAAAGCACAGGCCCCGCTGTTAGGGTCTTAGGTTTTGCTAAATATTATTATGAGATACCAACTCCTCGACGATGATATTGGTAATTTCTTAATTATCGATACCTGGGCAAATCAACTTTTGGCAAAGGTGACTACCATTGAACTAGGTGCTCGCATCTGCCAAAACCTCAATAAACGACTTGGAACTAAAGAATACTTAAACGAACTTCGCCAAAAAGTCTTGACAAACGACAACATATAATATAGTATATAGAGGTAAGTTTAACAAGTTCGAAAGGAACCAACAATGTCGTACCTAACTATTATTGGCAGTTTACTCGTTATTAAAATTGTAGTCACTGCGGTAACTGGCGACCCTAACCCTTTTATGATTTGCGTTTCAGGATGTAATTAATATGAGAATAATAACACTTCTATTTTTAGTTCTAACTTTAACGGCTTGCGGTCAACACACTCAACGAACTGTTCTCAATGAGTGGTGGATGTCTAATGTCAACCCTAACGGTCTTACTTCTTATGATCCACCTAACGGTGATTGGATCTTTATTAGGAATGAACCAGGTGGGTCGAATTCGACATTGAAGAGAACGCAGGACTGGGATTGGACTTCTAAGAAGGCTCCCCAATACTGATTAGACTGCCCCTAGCTCAGCTGGATAGAGCGTCGGTTTGCGGAACCGGAGGCCACAGGTTCGAATCCTGTGGGGCAGGCCAATAAGAAATCTTTCTAAATCATTTGTCCAAAATAGGTTGACTTTCTGCACGACTGATCATATACTGTATAAACAATAAGGCAAACAGAGAGGCACAAATGATACATTCAATTTTAGAAAGCACTATGAGAGAGGCAGTTCTTAATACTGAGAACTTGAACGAAGATGGTTCAGTCAATTGGAACTTCGTAGATGCAGATTGCTACATGGCTGTAGGCAATTTTTTCAAAGACCAAAATACTTATATGGAATCATTTAATGCAATAGCAGATCAAATCGTTGCAGAGAATCATTCATCAACAGACGAAATTCAACTTGAAATGGAGGGTATATAATGTTTTATATTTACGAAAAGAGTTCTACTTTTATTATAGGCAAGCCAGATAGAAATGGTGTTGCTCGTCCTGATCATAGGCAGTCATATAAAACTATGGCGGCGGCCAAAGCAGGGCTCACTCGAATTGCAAAGGCAGAAGGTTTGTTAGAAACGGATGACAACCATGCGTTCTTCCGATATGCGATTGCAGAAGCAAATACCTTTCATAAGAACATCGAAGCCAAACGTAAGGCAAAGAACTTGATGACTGATGAATGGTTTGTTGAACCTGTGAATACTCCAGGTTATATGAGTCCACGTTCAGAATCATATTGGAGTATGTAATCAAAATGGTTGACCTTTAACTAGGTTGACCATATACTAATAAAATAAACAGAAAGAGGGAAATATGAGCAAGACTAAAAATTGGTTAATGGACATGGAAGAAGAGTTCTATGACATTGCAGATAAAACTGTAGGTGAGTGTGAAGCATTCAACGAATTCGTTGTTAGAATGAAACCACACTATCCAAAAATGTATGCCTTCTACAACGAGATGGAGATCGAAGAGCATTTAGAAGAGGCTTGGAACGAAAAGTGGTCCAAGTATCAATATGCCTAAGAAGTTCAAGAAACATTATTTGATGCCTACTTCCTTTGACCCTAAGGATCATTGGATGGTAGGTATTGAATGGCCTGTGAAGGGGTCGAAAGGCAACGAATATAATGTCCTGCTCACAGAAAAAGGATTTGAGTGTGAATGTGTCGGCTTTTCATTCCATGGTAAATGTAAGCATTCAAAAGCCGTTGTGGAACAGGTAGAAGGAGCGATGGAATTATGATAGAAACTTTTTTTATTTTCTCAGCCTATGTCGTTGGAACGATCTTTGGTTGGTATGTAGGTAGATCATCAGGAATGAAACAGGCTATTGTTGATACTGTTGACCAGTTGATTGATCAAGGATATTTGAAATACAAAGGCACCAAAAGTAATCCAGAAATTCTAAGGCATGACGAATCTTATTAACCAAAAGTGGTTGACTTCTAGGTCGTCTGACCATATACTGTATAAACAATAAGGCAACAAAGAGAGGCACAAATGACAAATTTAGTAACCAAGGCATCCGAACTGATCTACCAAATGGACGGTGATCAACTTCAACAGGTAGTTGAAGCAATTCAACTCAAGCGACAGTTTTTAGCCAAGCAGGCTATTAGAAATTTCGTTAAAGGCGATATGGTACAGTTCACATCAAAAAGAACAGGTGGCAAAGTAAATGCAACCGTTGAGAAGGTGAATAAGAAATATGTTATCGTCGAAACCCATATTGGTGGTGAGAAGTGGAGAGTTCCTGCAACCATGTTGACAAAGATTAACGAGATTGCATAATGGGACCTTACTCAGAGGATAAACAATTTCAACGAGCAACCGCGATAAAAAGGTTGCTCGAGGATAATCCGGACCTAGATCCGCTCTACAGAAATATGTGGGAGAAACATCTTATCAATCTCGCTAAGAATGAAACCACATATAATTATAGAGTGAAGCACGTTTATTCGTTGTTGAAGCCTAGAAATAGGAACTGGATCACATACGGAGGCGAATAATGATTAAGGCGATTATATATATTTCAATAGGTGCATCGATGGCATACCTATATCTAAATGGAGGACATGAAGGTATCTTAGATATGTTTAGAAGTTGGATCCATTCATTTGCAGATTGGCTTGCAGAGATCACCGAAAAGAAACTTACCATCAGTGGTATTATGGAGCAGACAAAATGATTGATATTAGAGATGTCACACCAGGCAAGGCTTATGCCTGCAAGTTTAAGATCGAACATATTCTAGATGAGTATGGTCGTATCCCAGGCCTAAGTGATACACCTTTGAAAGGACTAGGGTGGTATGAAGGCTTTGGTGAATTGATTCAGAGAGACTCTGAAAAAGAATTGGTCAAAGTTTTTGATCGAAAGAGTAAAAAAGAATTCGTTGTTCCCTTTTCTCAGATTTGGGATGTCGACGAAGTTGAATATGTAGAGGACTAAAATGAAAGACACACCTATCATCACAGCCGCGAAGATGTTGGCAGGTGAAGCTCACAAAGGACAGACTAGAAAATATTCTGGCTTGCCCTATATTATTCACCCTATTGAGGTTGCTACCATTGTTGAAGAAGCAGGTGGCACTGACGAAATGATCGCGGCCGCTTTATTGCATGACGTAATAGAGGACACAGAATTTACCTATGAGGACATTGCAGAAAAGGTTAGTCCTGAGGTTGCAGATTTAGTCCAAGGCATGACTGAGGCATCCAAGCCTGAAGATGGAAACAGAAAAGTCAGAAAAGCAATTGATAGAGATTTCTTGGCTGAACAGGCTCCCGAAGTTCAAACCATCAAATATGCAGACGTCATTTCCAACACCAAAGACATTAGAGTCTATGATCCAAAGTTCGCAGAAGTTTATGTGGCAGAGATCAAAGAATTGTTAGAGGTGATTGACAAAGGCGATCCTAAATTATATGAGAAGGCCAAAGAAGTTGTCTACGCCTCTTAGAGATGACCTAATGGTCCAACAACAGATTGATGGCCCCTGGCAACATATGGTAGGGGTCATCATGCTCAACCTAACAGGAAGAAAACAAGTGAAAAAGGTATTGCCAGAATTCCTATCACGTTGGCCTAACCCAGAGTCTTTGCTCCATGCAACGAGCAGACAGATCGAAGATGTGATTGAACCCTTAGGCATGAAAAAGGTAAGAGCAGAAAGATTGTATCGAATGTCAGAACAGTTTTTAGATTGGGACGGTGAAGATGCCACAGAACTTTATGGCATCGGTAAGTATGGTTCTGATTCATATAGATTGTTCTTTAAGAACGAACTCCCCGAAGATGTTGGAGACCACGAGCTCCAAAGATACGTCAAAGAAGAATTCCGAATATCATAGGACACTTAAAA
>CEOO01041666.1_pt1 | contig 10456 bp, 7 predicted proteins | sample 530321 | NCBI WGS metagenome assembly CEOO01 (sample SAMEA2619927, study PRJEB7988) | marine metagenome | biome: marine biome (ENVO:00000447); feature: surface water layer (ENVO:00002042); material: "saline water (ENVO:00002010), including plankton (ENVO:xxxxxxxx)" | depth 5 m
AAAAAATATTTTTCTAATAAATCAATTTTTTAATATATTAAACTTTTAACAGTTTTGAAAGAAATGGTTTTAATTGAGATATAATTTTTTCTTGATGATTAGAATTAGTTCCTACAAATTTTTCCATATACTTTAAGTATTTGTCTTGATAATTTTCATCAACTAACAATTTTTCTTGATTTACCTGAATCCATTCTGAATTAAAAACAAACATAAACTCTTCTATAATTTGTTCAATGTATTTATTTAATCTTTCAGTAGATAACTTTGACCAAGTATCATTTTCAAATATATAAAATGATGTAATTCTACCATTAGTATTATATATAGGCATGTTTTCAAAAGTGTTATTTTCAAATAAATATTTAATTCCAGAAAACAAATCATTTTCAAACACTATATCCAAATAATCTTTTATTTTTGGATAAAGATGATTTTTATTAAATTCACAAAAATTTATTTTAGGATTTACGGGGCTTACAACTGTATTCATTTCATCTTTTTTATTTTGCATCGTTTTTTTATTTTTTAATAATTCTATTTCATATTTTAAATCCACAATATAATCAAGTAAAACTTCCGATGTTAATTCTTTTTGGAGAAAAGCTGATTTTATTTCATCTTTAGATAACATTTTGAATAGGAAATCTAAATATAATCTATATCAATTTTCCATGAATATGCAATTTACAGTAGTTGCAAAAAAAGACACACCTATACGACCGAAAAAGACAATAAAGGTTATTTCTCAAGAAGAAACATATTTAAATACAGTTAGCTTAAGAGTAAATATGTTAGATAGATTAAAAAATTCAAAACCGTGTAATTGTGGAAAATAATGTGATCAATGTATATATGGATAAATTAACCAAATTTCTCTTATTTGTTCTATTGTTATTTTTCTTAGGATTAATTGTAACAAGTGGAAGTAAAAATTTAGGACTTTATGAAAACATGGAAAACCAAGGGTCTAATCCAGCAATTCTAGACACTCAAACTCATGAAGAAAAAACATATAATTTTTAATCGTATAATATAATACCATAGTTATATATAATATTATATATGAGTCATTTTTCAAAAAATCAAATATTTAATGAGCCACAAACGAAACAATACGGAAGTCATATGGTTATGACAAATGTTCAAAAACAATTAAAAAAAAAATATATTAGTATTGACACTGCAAATAGTGAGGAATACAATTCATTAAAGACTTCAGTTTATAATATTTCTTTACCTGAAAGAACAAACGAAGTAAAACAATTATGCTTAAAAAATATTGAAATACCACTAACATATTATAATATATCTGAGAATTTAGGTAATAATTATTTTAGAATCACAATAAGTGGAAGTTCAGAGATTATTAAAATAGACGATGCAAATTATACGAGTAGCACTTTAAAAACAGCAATAGATACTGCTTTGGCTGGAAAGAATTTAACATGCACATTAACAGATAATGATAAATCTAGCTTTACTGCAAGCAGTGGAACAATTGCAATTGATTTTGATGTTGATCAGTATGGCAATAAAGATAAATATAATTTAAAGCATAAATTAGGATGGTTGCTTGGTTTTCGTTCTACTTCATATGATGTTTCAGCTACTACAACATCAGAAGCCTTTTTAAATTTACATGGTCCTAATTACTTATATTTAGCATTAGATGAATATAGTAAAAGTGGTGCGAATCAATCATTTTTGTCACCTCTTTTTTCTTCAATGGTGAATAAAAATATACTTGCTAGAATCCTAGTTGACCATAATGAATATAGTTTTGGAGAAGTAATTATAGCATCAGATAGTAATGGCCGTTTATTGTCAGATGAAAGACAATACGATGGAAAAATAGATTTACAAAAAATAAATGTGCAACTATTAAATGGACAAGGGGTTCCAATGAATTTAAACGGGTTAGACTTTTCATTTTGTTTGGAAGTAACTTATGAATAATTTAGTTACATTTTTCGCGTTTATAAAAAGAATAATACATAATAAGTATATATAAATAAATATTATGTCTGGAAATAACAATGAATGGAGAAAATTTGGTGGTGTTTCAAAATTAAATAGTTTCAATGTTATTAATACAGGAACATTAATTGCAGACCAATTCGTTTCACGAAGCAGTAGACCTACAAGTCAAACTTTCGCTGGTACTTTGGAAGTTACTGTTGATGTAGAAGCAGGAAATAATATAACAGCAGGAAATAATATACACATTGGAAACAGTATTACTGCATTTGCTGATATATTTATAAATCAAAACGCCTATATTAATCATAAAATATTTTTCTTTTCAACTGATCCTACTTCAGATGCATCATTAGTAGATTTAAGTTCAGTATTAGTATCTGATACGAGCCATGCATTTATTGCAGGTGACATATCTAATATTGGTATTAATATTGTTGATCCAAAAACTATTTTTCACATTTCATGTGATGTTTCTAATGTAACTGATATTTTAACAGTTGAGTCTAGTAATGGATTAATAAGAAGTATTATGAGTCAAACAAAAGATAAAAAAGGTATTGTATTTGATGCAAGTAATGAAACAAGTAACATTGCATTTTTTAATGGTGGTGAGGATATTAGCACTAATAAATTAAATACACCAACAGCATTTATAAGACATGTATCTGGTGGATTTTTATCTATAAATACTAGTAATACAATTGATGTAAGTAGTGCAACATTTTTTGTAGATACATCTGGTGTAAATCTTAAGTTAGATGGAAGTGGTGTTGTTTTAGAATCCAGTGGTTCTATAATAATAGATACATCTTCTAGTTTTCAATTAGATTCTTCTAGAGGATTTTTCTTAATGGATGCATCAACAGGTGCAATCAACATGGGAGCTTCAGGAGAACTTAGAATACTTACATCAGTATCTGACGATAACATTGGTTCCATTTTTGTATTAAATAAAGAACAAGCAATGTTATCAACATCCGGTGGTGTATTAATAAATTCATCTGGAGGTATAATTGAGTTAAATGCAACAAATAAAGGAGAAGTTGTTTTTAACTCTGGTTCTTTTAATCTAAATACTACTTTGAATTTTGCTCCTCCTGATGTTGACATTTCAACAAATAAATTATATGATGAAACCATAACAATTTATGATAATTCTTTACAAGAATTTTTCCCTAATATTTATAATCATGATCCATCTGGAATATTTACAGGTTCGGGATTAACTATAAGAACACAAGACCCATCTAATAATACAACTATGAGATTAGTATCTGCAAAATCAGGAAAAGGAGCTCAAATTACCGGTGGTGTTTATCCAGATAAAAACGATGATAAAAATATGGCTATGTTTGGTCTTACTGATTTATCAAATAATTTTACTCCCAATCATATGATTTTATCTGGTTCTGAAAGACACAATAAATTAACTACATTAGGAATAAATACATATAAACCACTTGTTGATGAATACGTGTTAGACATTAATGGCCCTATACATATTAATAATACTGAAATTAATACGGTAGTTAAATCTAATTTTGAGTATCAAACAATGAGTTTTTCTAGAATTAACTCATTATATGGTATTGCGTCTGGTTCGCCAAGTAGTATAATTGATACACAATATACACAAATATTACTTCATACAAGCGATGGTGGTAAAAATTGGATTCAATCAAATATTTATGAAAAAGAAACTGGTGAGGGGTTGGAAGAAGAAGATGAAGATACAAATAGGATTGATTATAAAGAATCATTTTTATTTGATCTTAATTATGGAATAATTGGAGGACAAGATAATAGAATATATTATACCAAAAACGGAGGTATTGATTGGAAAAAATTAGAATTTTCTGATCGTAGTAATGCTAATATTACAGCATTAGGAGGAACTATTACAAATATAGATAGTGTTGATGTATATCGTTTCTTTACTGTATTTGATGATGGTGGTAATAGTTTAATAAGAACCATTGATATTTCTGCATCCGTTATAGCAGCTAAGCTAGCTTTTGATTTTGCTAGCACTCATAAAGTATCAGATACTGAGGGTGAAACTTTTCTATCCAGAACATTAGATTCTACAGGAAGAATTGAATCTATCACTAGTGTAGATATTAATGGAAGATACTTATATTTAGCTGGAACTACCGGAATTGATAGAATAGATACAAACACAGACATTATTAATTTTCCAATACTCGGAAATTATCCTAGAACTATGAGTTCCGCTGGTGTAAGTCTTGGTATAACATCATTGAACTATAAAGATATTTGTGTTTATGACGATACAAATGTTATAGCTGTTGGTGATAATTTAATTTCAGTTACAACTGACGGTTTAACATGGACAGATGGTTCTCTTAATTTAATTAATAATATTGGAGATGTTAGTTTAAATAAATGTTTTATTGTTGATAAAAATAATGCTCTTATTGTTGGAGACCGTGGTACTATTTTACATTCAAATAATTGGTCTGATGTTAATTCTTGGACTCGTATTCCAGATAAATTGATTTCTCAAGCTGGAACTGAAAATTTATTATTGGATCCTTGTTGTAATTTAATTAGCATTGCAATGCCTGAAAATGGAAATTATCTTATTGAAAATAATATTGAACAATTCAGACTAGAAACAACAGACCTTCCTGGAACACCTGGTTTCAGTAGAATGGAATATTTCACTGCTCCAGGAATGTTTCATAATTCAATTAATAATGTATTAGATGTTTCTGGAAATATTGCTGTTACTGGTGCAATTAATGCAGAAAGTATAACTGCCGTCAGTATGCAAATAGCAGCTGTTGATGATGCTATATCAGGATTTATTGAAGGTTCTAATGATAAAACTGGTTATTTATTTAAAGCACCTTCTACGGTTACATCAAGTGATCAAAATGTGTTAAAAATTGATAGTAGTAATTCTATTTTACATCCAGGTATTAATACAGCACTAATGATTTTGAAAGCCTCAGAAGATACCACTGATGGAGATTTTATTATGCGTTCAGCTAATTTGGATTTAAGTAATGTTTTAATTCGCGATCCTAATTTTGAATTACCTCACGGACAATATACAGAAGATGTCATGCAAAGAATAACCAGTGGAATACTAATAGAAGGAGATTTATCATGTAATAATAGATTATTTATTGAAAAAGATGTTCAAATTAGTGGTCGGTTAGCAGTTCAACAATATAAAAGCGAAAATATTATTCATACTACAACCTCAACGTATTCATTTTTATCAATAAACGAAGATATGTCATTAAATGGACGACTATTTGTTAGTGATAAAATTGCAATAAAACCGGCTGGAACAGGGACTATGGATAGCGAACCAGAGGTTTCTCTTGATTTAAGTGGCTGCACAGATGCTATTCATATTCCAGCCGGAACAACCGGAGAAAGACCCAATGTTCAAAAAGATGGCTCAAACCATGCTGATTACAAGGGATATATTCGTTATAATACTGACCTAGATACATTCGAAGGTTTTGGAGCTGGACCTGCATGGGGTTCTCTTGGAGGTGTTATTGATGTAGATCAAGATACATTTATTAAAGCAGAAGTTACTGCAGGATTCGATGAAGACCAACTTCGCTTTTTCACTGCAAGTGGAGATGAATTTACAACACCCGCTCCACAATTAAGAATGATTATTGATGGAAGTGGTATGGCGATTGGTGGAACTTTTTCTACGGATATAAGTAATAATCGTTTAACAACTCCTCCAACAGGTGTTCATGCTCCACCAGATGGTTTAGTTGTTCAGGGACGAGTTGGAATTGGTAGTATGCGTCCTGCAGTTTCTCTTGATTTAAGTATGTGTAAAGATGCTGTCCATTTACCAAGGGGAACAACAGGAGAAAGACCGAACGTTCAAATTAATGGCATTGACCATGAGTCCTATAAAGGATATATTCGCTATAATACAGAACAAGACACATTTGAAGGATTCGGTGCAGGAAACTCTTGGGGTTCTCTTGGAGGTGTTATTGATGTAGACCAAGATACAAAAATTATAGCTGAAACTACAGCTGGAGCCGACAACGACCAACTACAATTTTTTACAGATGGTTCTTTAAATATGACTATTGACAAATCAGGGTTTGTTGGTATCGGAAATACTTCACCGAGTGCCTTACTTGATATTTCAGGTATGTTAATTCATAGAGGACCCAGGTCAGAATCTCTTACTGCTCCACTTTCTTTAAATAGTTTTAGACCAATTATTATCGGTAGTCCAATTACTAATTATAAGCATGGCTATGATAATACATTTATTGGTATGGATTCCTTAACAAATTTTCAATACGGAAATAGTTTTACAATTGTTGGTCATGACACTTTTCAAAATTATATTGGAGATACTGACGTGGATTATCCTGTAGATGAAAATGGTAATCAAACGGGGGAGGTCCATACATATGGCTCTGCAAATTCAATGAGTAATACTGCAATAGGTGATACCGCAGGGAAAGATTTAATTTATGGAGGTTATAATACTTTCTTAGGTGCAAACACACAAATAAGTGGATTTGTTACGAATACTATAACAAATCAAATTATGAACAGCACAGCAATTGGTTTTGGTGCCACAATTGATAGTTCTAATCAAATTGTATTAGGTGGCACAACCGGCCTTGAATCAACATATCCCGATGTATTTATGTACGCTAACGCATACATTTTAAATAATATCACTAAAGACATGATTCAAGATACAGAGTGGATTGATCACCCATCTGGTGTAGTGCCTGTTTTTATTGCTGGCACAAGCACGACTGTTTCTAACACTAATGAAAATATACCAGTCGCACAATTTATTAATGGAACTGCTACCGTAACTGAAATAAATAAAAAAGGTATTTTTCATAAAAGAGGAACCGCTTATTTTAGTATTTATTCATCAAGTAATAATTTGTATTTACACTCATATGCTAGTTCAGGACAAAATGATCCTTCAATATATTTCCGAATATCAGGAGCAGACAAAGCAATTATAAATTCTTCAGGACAAATTGAAGCAACCTCATTTAATGCAACTTCTGATGCTCGTTTAAAAGAAAATATCATACCTCTCAAAGACCCTCTACAAAAAATCAATCAATTGCAAGGCGTGCATTTCAACTGGATTGAAGATGCCAGTAATAATCTAAATACTGGTTTTATCGCACAAGATGTTGAAAAAGTTATTCCTGAAATTGTAGCTACAGCACAAGAAAAATCTCAAAAAGGAATTCATACAAAATCTATTAATTATAGTGCGGTTGTTCCTTATTTGGTTGAGTCTGTCAAAACACTTTCAAATGAAGTTGAAAACTTGAAAAACGAGAACGAAGCATTAAAAGAAAAAATGAAACAATACGACCTTTGGTTTGCACAATTATTAAATAAATAAAATCATAATGTAATTTTTACAATATGATTAATTAAACAATTCTAAATACTTTACCATTGCAGTCCATGCACTTACCTTTGATTGCCTTTCTCTTGTTCTTCATGGTAACTTGCTTTCCGCCGTTAATATCTACTTTACCTTTACATTTCATGCAGTAAGCTTTTACATCAGATTTCATACTTTTTCCGCCCTTTTTCATACTTTTCTTAAGAGTTTTCTTCTTAAGAGTTTTTCTTTTTTTACCTCCATTCATATCTTGAGACAACTTAGGAACGTCCATTATATATATTCAATAGATATTATTAAAGTTCAGTATTATAACTACAATCAACTCTACGAGCAACAATACGACTATTACGCGCTAAACATATATCTTCTTTTGTTTTCATATTCTTTTTATCTTCCCAAGACAATGGATGAAAAGTTGTATTAACACAACCGTCTAAATTTCCTGCAGAATTTAGCTCTCTATTAGGTCGTAAATGAGTATTAGAGCAATCAATAAAAGAAGGACAATCAGATACAGATAATTCTAATCCAAATATCATTTGTTTTCCAGTAGGTGTAATTCTGTTTTCTATTGTTTTTGTGTTTATACTTTCATTGTTCAAAGCATAAGAACGATAGTCAATATAATCTTGTGAGTTCAATACCGCAGGGTCATTACTTGAATGGTCAATACTCAATTTATTAGATATTTTTTTATGTTTTAAATAATCGCTCTGAGACATTATATATATAATAGACATTTTCTAAAACATAAAAGACTAAATTATTCATTCGGATTTTTATTTAATTGTTCCGCAATTAATGAAAATGACCAATTGGCATTATTTAAATCTACCAAATCACCTCTATCTGTTCTTAAACTAACAGACATTCTACGAATATTAACAGGACCAAAGTAATTTCTTTCTTGATTTTGCAAAGTTCCACCAAATTCAGTATAGGCTGAACCAGAAACTAAGTTAGATACCTTAAGAGGAACAAGACCAAACACATCTTTTACGAATGGACCAGAACCATAACTTTTTGAACTAACAGAAGTTCCAATAGAAGTGGAGACATTTTTTGAATTATAAATTTCTAATGCAGCATACATTTGTTTTTCTGTTAATCCTGATGAAGTATTATATACAATTTCACCAGAGACAGGATCACATTGAAAATCTGAACGGTTTGCATAAGAAGGCAATGGAACACTAGTATCTTGATTTGTAATCGTAACTAATCCGTCATTTAAATGGTTCTGATTAAAATCATCCAAACACAATAAAAAGTAATTATACAATTGTGTGCTTACTCCTGTATCACCTATTACCTTCATTGCATTTGTTGTTGTTGTTAAACCAATTGCTTTTAAATCATAAACTGTATATTCACGAAAACCAAGAACCCAACCTAATGTAGAATCCCAAGTTGTATTTTTTACACTTGAAAATCCTGCTGAACATTGTGCGAAACTAAACTCATCATAAAAAACTATTTTAAAATCATTAGGTAAATATTTTCTTAATATAGTGAGATTTATATTTAAATGATTCTTATTATTACGACTTACAAGTTCAAATTTACCTGTTAATTGTGTTGTGCTTGTATTATTTGTAATGGCTGCATTCATTGCAATTAACAATGACGCTCGTGTGTAAGCACCAGACGGAATAGTTAAAGTTATATTATTTTCTCCTCCAGAAGAATAAACACCGTCATCTTCAGCAATAATATTCATAGTATCATTTTTACCAGTAGTAATAGTAATTACATTTGAAACAGGAAGAATCTCGGTAGCACTTAGCACAATTTCTCCACTTGCGTCCACCAAACCTATAATTTCAGACGCACTATTCACTAAATTATTAGTATTTCCTTCGTCTGGTAATGAATGGTTATTTCCTTCGTCTAATATTCCCTGAAATAAATCATATTTTGTATCTGATAAAGAAGTATAGCATAATTCAGCATCCATAATTAATGTATCACGCCATGTATTATCTGCGTTAAAATCAGCATCTCTTGAAACCAAACCTGAAGACACATCCATTAATTGAATATTATAATTAACAGCTGTTAGTTTCTTATTTATCATTATATTAAAACCAATCTCATTAACATCATTTTGATTACTATTTCTAGGACCAAAAAATGCTGGATTTCCTTGATTATCTACACCCTGTGTTGTTGTAAATAACGGTAAATTATTACTTGGGTCTTTAAAACTTGCAATTTCTTTATTTATTTTCTGCTGCCAAACTGTATAATTTCCTGGTTGATTTCCTGGTTCGATAACAGTTGTATCTGTATAACCAACAGTATAACTATCAGATAAATCACTTAATGCTTTAATTTCAAACGCATCTGTTCTTGTTTTTACAGTAAATATTGGTTTATTAATATCAATATCTCTAGAATTATCATTTGTGCTAAATAAATATATCTTATTAAAATCTTGTATTGTAAGTAAAGGATCATTTTCACTAACAAATAACTCTCCTAATTTTTCATTTGTTTGTTCAGTATGACCCTTGCCTATATTATCTTCAATAATAGAACCATTTAAATCTATTTCATAATTAGTAGATTGTATATCCTTTACAATATCAAATTTGAAATTAAATCTATCAGTTGAATCAATATAAGCATATGTTCCAGATGGATCTTGTGTTATTTCATTAAAATTCAAACTTTCATTTTCACTATCATAGTTAAATGTGCTACTATTTGGAAGATTTTTAATACTATTATTTATTGCAGATATAAATTCGGTTGTGCTATAACCAATGTCTGTATATAATACTGAAAAACTTAAATCATTTATACTAGGGTCGACTTGAAATGCAGGTTGACTCGCTGTAAAATGAACCATAAGCACATCATTTCTTTCAGTTGCTTTTTGAATAAATACATCATTTTGAACAATTGCAGCTTTTTCACTTATTATATCATTTATTTCATTTATTTCTTTATCAAACCTAAAACAAGAATCTGTTCCATACCACATATTTGTATTACTTGAATTTGATGGAAATACAATTGCCACTTTTGAATTAGCAACATTTTGTGTTCTAA
>CEOO01065732.1_pt1 | contig 10421 bp, 2 predicted proteins | sample 530321 | NCBI WGS metagenome assembly CEOO01 (sample SAMEA2619927, study PRJEB7988) | marine metagenome | biome: marine biome (ENVO:00000447); feature: surface water layer (ENVO:00002042); material: "saline water (ENVO:00002010), including plankton (ENVO:xxxxxxxx)" | depth 5 m
TCATCTTCTTCCTCTTCATCATCAGCCGATTCTTCTTCTGATTCCGTATCTTCTTCATAATAGTTAAATTCTTCATCGTCTAAGGCAAACATTGGATTTTTATCATTAACTGTAAATACAATATTAAATTTCATATTATTGTTTAACATTTCTTTCATAGAGGGGTCTAATTCTTCATCTTCACACTCTGGAAATCCATCATCATTATATAAGATAATATCTTCCAAAGATTCGTCATCTTCTTTTTCTTCATCTTGTTCTTCATCTTGTTCATTTCTTTTTTTTATTAATTTATCAAGTTTATCTAATTGTTCTAATCTTTTTTTACCACTTTTCGAAGGAAATAGTTTTTGAATAAATTTTTGAATTTCTCTTGTACTCATATCTTCCATTTTATCTTCTTTAGGATCGTAGTCACTACTACTATCACTATCATTGTCACTATCTTTATGACATTTTTTTTCAAGCTGTTTTTTCTTTCTGCGTCGTAAATTATATTTTTTCTTTTTCATTTTAGGAGAATTGGTATCATCTCGAGGTTTTGGCATACTATATATGATAAAATAATAAAATTTTTATATAATTTTCATTTATCAATTTTATATTTCATGTTCAATAACTAATTTTTAAAAATTGATTTTAAAAACAATCTAAATATATCTCTTATAAATATAAGAATGTCTCACAATAGAAAAGGAAGCATGAATCCCTCGAAAATTATTGGAATCCAATTCAGTGTATTATCTCCAGATGAAATTAGACAAATGTCTGTCGCAGAAATAACATCAAGAGATACTTACATTAATAATAAACCTGTAATTAGTGGATTATTTGACCCAAGAATGGGTGTATTAGAACCTGGACTTATTTGTCCTACAGATGGTTTAGATTATATGCAAACTCCAGGATATTTTGGACATATAAATTTAGCAAGACCTGTATATTATATTCAATATTTAACAACTGTTCTTAAAATATTGAGATGTGTATGTCCTAAATGTAGCAAACTTAAAATTAATAAAGAAAAACATAAACATATTTTAAATTTACCTCAAAGAAAAAGATGGGAATATGTTTTCAGCCATGCAAGTAAAGTAAAAAGATGTGGTGATGAAACAAGCGATGGTTGTGGATGCAAACAACCAAGAAAAATTTATAAAGAAGGTTTAGCCAATTTATTTGCTGAATGGGACAATACCGACCAAATACCTGGAGCAGACGGTACTGTTAAAGATAAACTTACTATGAAATTAACTCCAGAAATGACTTTAAAAATATTTAGAAGAATCAGTGATGATGATGTGAATTTTCTTGGATTTAGTCCTATATGGTCTCGCCCTGATTGGTTTATTTGTCAAGTTTTAGCAGTTCCGCCTCCTGCTGTAAGACCATCTGTAAAACATGATTCTCAACAAAGAAGTGAAGATGATATTTCACATATTATCGTTAATATTATAAAAGCTAATAAAACACTTTTAGATAAAATGCAATCTAATGCTACTGAAAAGGTTATTGAGGATTGGACTACTGTTCTTCAGTATTATGTTGCTACTATGATTGATAATAGAATACCTGGTGTTGCTGCTGTTGCTCAACGTAGCGGAAGAGCTCTCAAATCGATTAAAGAAAGACTCGTTGGAAAAGCTGGTAGAGTTAGAGGTAATCTTATGGGGAAAAGAGTTGATTTCTCTGCTCGTTCAGTTATTACACCAGATGCTAATTTAGGAATTAGAGAACTTGGAGTCCCAAAAAAAATTGCTATGAATATTACTTTTCCATTATGTGTTAACGAAAGAAATAAAGCATTCCTTACTAAACTTGTACAAAATGGACCTACAAAATACCCTGGTGCAAATGTTTTAGAAAGAAAATCCGGTGAAAGTATATCTCTCAAATATGTTGACAGAAAAACACTCAACCTCAATTATGGGGATATTGTTCATAGACATTTAATGGATGGCGACCCTGTTCTTTTCAACAGACAACCTACTTTACACAGAATGAGTATGATGTGTCATATTGCAAGAATTATGAAAGTCGGTAATACTTTTAGAATGAATGTTGCTGATACTAAGCCTTACAATGCTGATTTTGATGGTGATGAAATGAATCTTCACGGTCCTCAAGATGAAGAAAGTCAAGCTGAATTAATGCATTTAGCTGCTGTTCCTCAACAGATTATTTCACCACAAAATAATCAGTCTATTGTTGGTATTTTCCAAGATTCTTTATTAGGTTGTACAAGATTTACCAGAGAAAACATTAATTTTGATGTCAGACATGCTATGAATTTATTGATGTATTATGATAATGTAAATCCACAAATATTCAAAAATCCTGATTCTCAAATTTCCAGTTTTCAAATTTTGAGTCAGATTTTACCACCACTTTCTACTAAGCAAAAAAATGGTGTTTATGGTGAAACTGAAGAAGATAATAAAACCACTAATAACATTATTGAAATTAAAAATGGTGAATATTTAAGAGGACAATTAGACAAAGGTATTTTAGGTAAAGGTTCTAAAGGACTTATTCAAACTATATTTAATGATTTCAGTTTTAAAGAATCTGCTGATTTTATTGATAATATTCAATCTATTGTTACCGAATATATGAAATTAAGTGCATACAGTGTCGGAATTAGTGACCTTATTGCAGATGATGATACCAATAACAAGATTATTAATGCTGTTAATGCTAAAAAGAAAGATGTGCAAAATTTAATTGACCAATTACATCTTGGAATATTTGAAAATTCTACTGGTAAAAGTAATGAAATTGAGTTTGAAACTAAAGTTAATGCCTTACTTAATGCTGCCGCTAAAGATGCCGGTAAAATTGGAAGAACCAGTTTATCTGCTGATAATAGATTTGTTATTATGGTTAATTCTGGAAGTAAAGGAAAAGCATTAAATATTGCTCAAATGATTTCTTGCTTAGGACAACAAAATGTTGATGGGAAAAGAATTCCATATGGATTTGAAGACAGAACATTACCACATTATACTAAATATAATGATACTCCTGCTGCCAGAGGATTTGTTGAAAGTTCATTCATTCAAGGATTAACTCCTGAAGAAGTTTACTTTCATGCTATGGGAGGTAGAGTTGGTCTTATTGATACTGCTGTAAAGACCAGTCAAACTGGTTATATTCAAAGAAGATTAATTAAAGGACAAGAAGATTTAAAAGTTGCTTATGATATGACCGTTAGAAATAATAAAAATAAAGTTATACAATTTACTTATGGTGATGATAATATTAATCCTATGAAAACTGAAAATCAACAGTTACCTCTTACAAGAATGAGTTTAGAAGAAATATATACACATATGGCGGTTCCTGAAGACGATACTTCTAAATCTATATTTACCACTACTTATGATGAACCTACCAGAAAAAGAATGAAAAAACAAAAGAAAAAATTACAATATAAATTATCTGGATTAATTCAATTAATGATTGATTCTCGAGATAAACTACTCAAAAATGTATTTAATTATGAAAAAAATATTACATTACATATTCCTGTTCATTTTCATAGACTTATGAATAATCTACAACATCAACTAAATATTCAACCCGATTTTATTGTTAATATAACACCTTTAGAAATGTATGAAATTATTGATGATGCTTTTGAAACATTAGAAAGTCATAAATTAACTAAACCTACTCCATTATTTAAAATTGCATGGTATTATTATCTTACTGCAAAAGAACTTTTAATGGTTAGAAGATTTAATCGTAAAGCTGTTATTATGTTAGTTGAATCATTAATATTAAATTATCATAAAGCCATTGTTCATCCCGGAGAAATGGTTGGAATGATTAGTGCTCAAAGTATTGGAGAACCTACTACACAGATGACGCTCAATACTTTTCATTTTGCTGGTGTTGCAAGTAAATCTAATGTTACAAGAGGAGTTCCCAGAATTGAAGAAATTCTATCATTAAGTGAAAATCCAAAACAACCTTCTACTACTATTTATTTAAAAAATAATGAACAAACAAATTTAGAAAGAGCTCAAGAAATTAAATATTTACTTGAATATACAAGTATTAAAGATATTACTAAATCTATTAGTATTTGTTTCGATCCAAAATTATCATCAACACTTATCGATGCTGATAAAATATTAATTCAAGAATACAATCAATTTCAGCAAATTATGAAGGATTGTGGTGGTGTTGAATCTGAACCATCTGCCGGCGAAGAATATTCTAAATGGATTATACGTATTGAACTATCTAAAGAAGAAATGATGGATAGAAATATTAATATGGATGATGTTCATTTTGCTATTAATAACTCTCTTAAAAATGAAGTTGAATGTGTATTCAGTGATTTAAATGCTGATAATCTTGTATTTAGAATAAGATTACTTCATTCTAAGACATTAATGGCAAGCAAGAAAAATACACTTGACCAAACAGATGAAATTTACTTACTCAAAAATTTACAAGAAAATATTCTTAATAACATTATTCTAAAAGGAATCAAAGGAATACCTAAAATTATTATTAGAACTATTAAAAATTATATGATTGAAAAAGACGGTAATTATGTTCCTGAAGATATATGGGTATTAGATACTGTTGGTACTAATTTAAAAGAAATACTTTCCATTGACTTTATTGATACTAAAAGAACTTACAGTAATGATATTCAAGAAGTATATAAAACATTAGGTATTGAAGCAGCAAGACAATGTATTTATAATGAATTGGTTGAAGCCTTCTCCGATACTACATATATTAATTATCATCATATGTCTATGTTATGTGATAGAATGTGTGCCACTAAAAAAATGGTAAGCATTTTTAGACACGGAATCAATAATGATGATATTGGTCCTATTGCAAAAGCTTCATTTGAAGAAACACCTGAAATGTTCTTAAAAGCTGCCAGACATGCTGAATTAGACCTACTTACTGGTGTTTCATCTAATATTATGTGCGGTCAATTAGGAAACTATGGTACCAGTAGCTTTCAAGTTTTACTTAATATGGAAGAAATAAATAAACTCGAATCATCCACATTAGATACTTCTATTAATATTAATGATATGTTACAAATTGAAAAACAAGATGATATTTGTTCTAAACAAAATATTGTCATTAACAGTACTACATCTCATATCAATACAAATGATACAGGAAATATTGATGATGATTATGATATGGGACTCTAATAATTATATAATATTAATTTCTTACAATATTTTATATTATAAGAAATGATTTTTACAAATATACTTATGGAAAAAACTATGAAAAAATACGATATATCTTGTAATTATATAAATTTATTTTTTTTGTCAGCATTAGATATTAAATCAGACCCACAATTGTATAACCATATTTTTTTTACTAATGAATTTATGGATAATGAAGATGTTCTTCAAATAGCCAAAATTTATATCAAAACTAAACAAATTAAAAATAAATTAGAGAAACTTGTAAGAATTTTTAAAAACAAAAAAGCTATATTATATGACTGTAATACTGATTTATATCTTAATAATTTAGATAACTTTAAAGATAAATACAAAATTACTATTATCGAGAATAAAACTAAATATAATTTTAGATTAAGCAATCTTGTAAATTATTGGGTTGAATCCCTTACAAACAATGATGCTTTATTTTCAAAACCTATTCCTCTTACTAATCCACACACTAATTTAGATATATCTGAGCATAATTTATATAATATTTATTTCAAACTATTAGATACTGGATTTAACATACCTATGTCCATTAATGCTTTTTTTCAATGCAATATGGATATTACTGTTTTTGCATTTAAATATTATACTATGTTAAAAGAAAAAACCATTGAAAATTTTATAAATCAAACTAATAATATTTATGATAAATGGGATCAAATTATAAATATGTTACATGATTATAGAAAAATTATTGATTATTTGACATTTTCTAATTTTGTTTCTTACCAAACTAAAATTTCTATTTGTAAAAAACTTGAACAACCATTAAATCATTATCTAAAATATAAATTTTCGTGTAATCCACTTATAAAGAAAAAAGAAAATATTGCATCAAAAAAAAAACTTAAAAAATATTTAAATGCTAATCCAAATTTTGGTCTTGAAAGAGGTAACGAAGTTATTAGATATGTTCCAATTTCTGAAAGACCAAGAACAAGACCTGTTGTCCCTCCACCTCCACCACCACCTATTATTACTCCATCTCCACCTCCACCACCTATTAATACTCCATCTCCACCTACACCTCCACCTCCACCTATTACTATTTCATTACCTACTATACATGAAGTAACCAATCCATTTGAACCTTCCAGACAAATACCACGAACACCACCCTCTACATTAAACACCCGCACCAGTTCTATGAGAACTTCTCTTTCTTTATTTAGAAGGTAATTTCTTTTTTCCTATTTTTATACCTGTTCGACGGTTACTCTTTTGATTTTTGTCTTTATTTAAAGCTTTTATTCTTTTATTTTCCATTATTTTTACAGAATCTTTTATATATTCTTCTATATTTGTTACACTTTTATTTAATTCTACAGTTAGCATTAAATTTTTATTTATTTTCATTTTGTTATTGTATGTATACAAATATAAATATTTATTATACTTAATCTTATTATTTACTATTACATAATATTCATTACTATCTGTATCTGTATTGAATATTTTTTTATCTTTATTTAATATTGTTCCAGATTTATGTGGAGATAGTATCAATGCTGGAATATTATAACTTTTTAATATTAAGAAAATCTCAAAATCACTTATATCATAATTATCATTCATTATATGAGATTTCATTATTTCATTTTTATCATTATCCGTATTACCTTCTTTTTCTATTTCATTAAATTTATCTCTCTTCTCTTTATTTACTGCATATAATAACGAAATTAATTTACATACTTTACCATTTTTTATAGTATCATAACCCTTAACCAATGATTTATTATGTATTGGAACTACAATTTTTTTGTGTTCTTCTATCAATCTATTTTTTATAATGTCGATTGATATATTTTCATCTGGTAAATGATTCTTTATTATTTTTTCTATTAATACAAATTTACATTTACCCAAATTATATTGATATAATTTCATTTCTGTGTCATTATTAAATATAATATTTAATTTAGATTTGACTTTTTGATTATCTATTTCATTTTCACATTTATTTGATATCCATTTTTCTCTCTTGCTTTCACCTTCTCCTTCTTCTTCAGCTTTCTTTTCATCTTTATCATATCTTTGCTCATTCCAATTTATATTTACACTTTCTATTGCATTTGGTGTTGGAATAAGTTCATATATACTTTCATTTGTATATTTACTGTTTTTAACTAAAATTAAATTATTATTTAAATATGTATTCAAAAGTATTCCTTCTAATAATACTACTTCATTGTCATTAATTTTATAATTTATATTATCAAATGTTAAATATTCTCTTTGTGTAAATATATAATTTTTTATTTTTGGATATCTTAATAATTCGTCTGTTAATTTATTGTAATACAAAATTTCATTATCTTCTGAATTAAATAAATTAAATTTTGGTAACATCAAAGAACATATATTTTTTCGCAAAAAACAACCCACATTTTTTTCATCTCTATCTCCTGGACAATCATCCATACCAAAACAACTAATCAACTCATCAAAATCTTCTATTATGTCTAATGCTATTTCATGAAATTCTATTGCTGTTGATAATAATTCATTCAGTTTTATTTTCAAAACTTCAAATTTATCAATATAACTTTTTGTTGGGTCGTTAATTAAATTTATTATTTCTTTCTTACTATCCTTATATTTTTTATCGGATAACATTATTTTTAATGTATTTCTGAACATTGTGTAAAAATTATTTTCTAACCTGATACCTTTTACAATCTTCAACATTTCATTGTCTTTTGAATCATTGTTAATTATATATTCGTCCAATATATATTCATTACTGTTTTCTATTTTATCATTTTTTATAGTTACTTTTTCATGTTTTAACTCATCAGGAGGAATTCCTAAATCCAAATTTGGTTTTACTGGTACAAATTGATTTGTTTCCGTTTTTATACCTACTATTATACCATTTTCTGATATTTTTGATATTGGCTTACAAGGAATTTTATTATTATATAGCTCTTCTAATTTTTCTTTTGTTGTTTTATAATCTAAGTAATATTGTTGTATATTATTAATATACTTCATTCGTTTTGTAGTATCTATTGGAGATGGATGGGATGGAATGTATATATATTTTTCTTCTCTTTCGTTAAAATTATATAAACCAGCAATTACCTTATTATTACTACTGATTATTTGATAAATAACTAATTCTTTGGGTTTATATAGCTCTTCTAATTTTTTTTTTAATTCTTTGAAATCTATATTTTGTGTATAATTATATATACTCTTCCTAATACTGGGTTTAGCATCACAATAATCTTGTAAATTTTCTTTTATTGCTTTTATTGTTTCTTTTAAATTTACTTTTTTCCATTCACCATAGCCCCAAGGATTTTTTCGAGTCATTGGATTTAAAAATCTATCTATATTGTACCATTTAACTGTCTTTCCATCACTTACTTTCTTTATAATTTGTACAGTACATAATGGTTCATAAAAATCACCATTTGTTACTACCATTAATGTTTTTTTATTTTCATCAAAAAAATTATTCGAATAGTAATTCATTGGACATATTATTTCTATTTTATTAAAAGTCATATCATCATTTGTTTCTTTAAAAATTAATAGATTTATACCATCTTTAAATAATACACCACCATCTGTTTTTGGCTTACAAACTAAATCCCAAATATATTTATAATCTATCTCTTCATTTTCATCGTTTATGTATTTTTTAAAATTTTCAAAAGCAGATATTATCCTTTTTTTTGCAATAGTATTATTACCAATACTTTTTAAATATACACTGTCATTATACTTATTTTCATCAATATCATCGATATTTTTAACGAATAATTTTGGTAATATACCATTTTGAGCACTTACAAATTTATCTATAGTTAAATTATCTATAAAATATGTTTTAAAATCACTAATAGTTTTTTTTGGCCATTCATAATCTGCACCTTTATCATAAAATTCATAAACAGTTGATAACATATACAAAAATGATTGTTTTATATTATTTTCTACACCCAATCTTAATAAGCAATGAGTTTCAAGTTTTAATTTTCTATCACTTGGATTTTTATCATCAGCTTCACTATAACAAATACTTTTATTATCAAAATTCAAAAATTCTTGTAAGTATATATTCATATATCCAAATTCATTTTTTCTTAGTGGAAAATCATAATTTGGTATTTTGTCTTTATTATTATCCTCATCATCATCATTATTATCTGCTGATGAATCCTGATTACGACAAATAGAGTTTATTCTTTTACCACTTCCTGCATTTTTCGATGTTATTTTTAATTCATTTTTGTAATCCATTTTTTCAAGTTTTTCAAAATCTATTTTCATTTTACCATCATCTGTTCTTTCCATCCATTCATCTTTCCTTTTTTCTAATTCTTTATGTTTTGTTGGATCAAAATAAGTAAATTTTCCTTCTACTCCTATATTTTTAGGTGGTGTCAAGAAACAACATGGAGCACATAAACCTGGTGCTATTTTTTTTGACTTTGCAAAATTGGGATACATTTGATTATATGCTATTTTTTTAGCATCACCTCCTTTTTCATTATAGTGCGGAATTTCCGTTCGGTTTCTGTGCATAAGAGTATCACTAAATTCAAATATATATTTATTTTTTGGTACTTTTTTTACATCATCCTTCATTACAGCATCCCATCCTCCACATTCACCATCATCTACTTGTTTTAATGATAATGGTTTATTTGACATATCTTTATCTTTAGTTTTATTGGGGTCTTTTATACACCAAAAACGAGGACAAATATAATTATATTTATTTCTGTCTTTTAGACCAAATTTTAATACACCATCATAAGATTTCATACCTACAGATTTGTCTATTTCGTCTATTTCTTTTTTTTCTTTATCTGTTATTAACATTGGCTGACGTCTATTTACAGATTGACAATTTTTACTATATGCTGTGTAACCTGCTGGCGCACTTTTTGAAAATAACACTGGTTCAATATTTCTTCTTTTTGTCTCAAAATAATTATTTGGACCATTTACCCTTACATCTTTCAAATCAAATGTTATAGTGCCATCATCATTTCCTTTACTTTCGCCTCCTCCTTCACCTCCTTTCATATCGTCTTCATCAGAATCATCATCTGATGAATCGTCTGCTAAATCACCTTCAAAATTTTCTAAGCTATTTTCATTTTTATTTCCATCTTCATCCTCGTCGTCATCTTCTTCATCAGACTCTTCACTTAATTCTTCTATTTCAAT
>CEOO01042785.1_pt1 | contig 10406 bp, 28 predicted proteins | sample 530321 | NCBI WGS metagenome assembly CEOO01 (sample SAMEA2619927, study PRJEB7988) | marine metagenome | biome: marine biome (ENVO:00000447); feature: surface water layer (ENVO:00002042); material: "saline water (ENVO:00002010), including plankton (ENVO:xxxxxxxx)" | depth 5 m
AGTGATTGATTTAGCAATAAACTTTTTTTCACTTTTTCCTTTACAATATTGAATTTTTATGATATAATATATCTATAAAATGGAAAAGGAAGGAAAAACCATGATTAAAGTTTATCAAATCAAAGATCAAAAAGCAATCTTCCCACATTGTTCTTTTACCTATGGTATGGGAATTGGCGAAGGCTTTGATCCAGTTAAAAATAAAGACCTTTATGTCCATGTAGCTAATATCGCAACAAGCAACTTCAACAAAGCTTTTGAGATTGGCAACATTGGTCCTGAAGGCGATATCAATCGATTGGATCGGATGCATAGCATCTCAGTTGGTGATATCCTTGTAAGTGAAACCGAACAAGTAATCGTCGCATCAGCCGGATTCGACAAAGTGGAGGTTATATAATGAAAGAATTTTTTGCAATCACAGCTATCATAGCTTGTATCCTCTTAGTAGGTTATATCGAAGATCCTTGCGCAACCGAAGGCTTACCAGCCGGTTGCATGGAGGTAAAATGAAGAATATGAATATATACCTTGACATGGATGGAGTAATCGCTAACTTCTTCGGTGCTTTTGCTAAAGCAAATAATGTTAAACATTGGAAATCAATCAAGCAAAAAGAAAAAGCCTTGGCTGATCTAGTTGGTACAGATTGGTTTTATAAACTACCAACATTCCGTGAAGATCGTAACGGTGAAATTGGCGATCACGGAGTTTGTCTTTCAAGTGAAATTGTTAGGTTTGTAAAGAAAACAGCCGGTGATAGTAACTGGGGAATATGTTCATCTCCACTAAGAGGTGATCACAACAACTCAGCTTACTGGAAACGTAGATGGCTTGAAGATAAAGGTTTTATGCCAGAGGTAGAAAACTGTATCTTCACTTCAAATAAACATAAGTATGCAGTTAACAGACTTACTGGTAAACCAAACATCCTTATTGATGACAAAATTGATAACATCAAAAGGTGGGAACAAGCTGGAGGAATTGGTATTCTCTTCCAATGTGACCAAGATGATATTGAAGAATACCTATTCAAGGAGATTGAAAATGCATATCAAGCCTAATCGTCAAAGTAAATCATATGTTGGAACTTACAATACGCAAGATCCAATCGATATGTTAATGTTTGAACATTTGAAAAAAAATGTATCATTGTTAAATAAAACTGATGCATTCAATAATAAAAAAAGAATTCGTGCTGCATTAAGAAAACCACTCGTAAAAAATGGTCCAAGTTATGACTGGGGTGGAAACTTAATTGGTGGCATAAAAAATGCAGGAGAGATAGATGTCTATATTTATGACAGACGCGATCAATCGTTCTATAATAACTACTAGTGAAATTCAGTTAACTGAGCAGAGAATTGATAATTGTTATACTGCCATGAACCGATGTGATGAAGGTTCATGGGCTTTTGACTTTTGGCAAAGAACTGCCATGGCATTGCTTCGTCAGTTAAACCGAAAGATGAACGAGTATAAATAACTGTATGAATGATATATTTGACTTTGGATTTACAGCTGTCACGGAAGACGAGCTAGAAGCCGTTAGGACTTCTCAAAGTTCAGCAGCAGATGCTGAACAACTAGCAAGCACGACTCAAGAACAGCTTGAAAAACTTTATAATGCTATACAACCCCTATTGAATAATCTTAAAGCTAATCCTGAGAAAGACTATATCTATTGGCCAAAAAGACTAGAAAAAGTCGAGGCGTTTGAAAACTTTATTCAGGAGATCTATAAGAATGGGTAAGAAAAAATCAAGGACCAGTCAAACATCTAAAGGTGAAAGGCCCAGCATTAATCAAAAAATAGCAAATGGTGCTAGAAAAATGAGAGATGAGGCCCAACCATTTAGACAAATTCTGGATCAGCAAGCAGCTTGGAAGAAAGGTAAGAATGTAGTTCTTACTATTAGAAATCCAAATAAAGCCGAAACCAATAAAATGTATATTAAAGTTCCTGCGTGGCAGGTTTGGGGAAATCCTAATGGTGCCGGTAAAAAGAAAGCGGAAGCGTCATGAAACGTTTACTTATAGCAATCTTATTTTTAATGCCATTAAGCGCATCAGCTGAGCATGAAAATATAGATTCGCCACAAGTATTTTGGGCTCATAAGCCAATACAATGTGGTAAACCAGATGAAATTATCAAGATACCAGAACAGTATGGTGAAAAACCTATGGTCACAGGTACTGGCCTAGCGGTACAGCCAAATGGTCCTGGTTTCCAAGTGCAAATGATATTGGGTGTAAATCCAAAAACAGGTACTTGGACTCTTATTGAAATGACAGCAGAACAAGCATGCGTACTTGGTGCTGGCAAAGACATTACATTAATTAAACCCGACACAACCACAAAACTAAGGACAAACTATGGCAGCTGAAAACTATAAAAAATGTTTAGAATTAATACTCCATCATGAAGGTGGATATGTAAACCATCCTAAAGATCCAGGCGGGGAAACCAACATGGGTGTTACAAAGAGAGTTTACGACGAATGGTGTATAACTGAAGACCTTGCGCCAAAAGAAATGAAAGACCTTCAATTTGAAGATGTTGCACCTATCTACAAGAAAAATTATTGGGATCGTGTAAAAGGTGACAATCTTCCATCTGGTTTGGATCTATGTATTTTTGACTTTGGTGTAAATGCTGGAACAGGACGTGCAGCTAAATTTATTCAATCTATTATTGGAACCACAGTAGATGGTGGAATTGGACCCAACACACTAAAAACTTTAGAGGCTTATATTTCTGTTGAAGGACTAGAAGCTACTATTGATGCATACCAAGACAAAAGACAAGAGTACTATGAAAGTCTAAGTACTTTTGAAACCTTTGGTAAAGGTTGGACTCGAAGAGTTACTGAAACTACTGACGAGGCTCACAAACTTCTTTAAAGAAAACTTACCAATTGCCGATTAGCTATATGTTGTTCGGCAATTTCTTCTTTTGATTGCCCATGATATTCAACGGCATGATGCTTTTCAATCATATATTGGTTAATAGATTTGTCAGCATAATTGGTAGTTCTCCATAGTTCACCTAGGATTCTACCAAACTTACCTTCTTTATCTTTCTGAGTTTTCAGAATAATACCACCTTCATCATCAAGCATATCAGTCAGAAATTGCTTTGCAGCAAGACCAAACTTCTTTTCTTCTAGATCACGTGTACGTGACTCAGGTGTATCAATACCAAACATTCTGATACGTTCTTTTTTCAGCCATACGCCAAAGCCCAGATCAATATCAACATCTACAGTATCACCATCAATAATCTTTACAACTGTACATCTATATTCGTACATTCTATTCTCCTTAAGCTGCTAACGGCTGTTCAGGATTTACACCTAACATGTTTCCCCAAGCTGCATAGTAATGACGCATTCCTACTTCATCATGAATAGTTCCATTTTCGTGTCTTCCATGTAGTATACGTCTGGTTTCAGTACCTTCTCTCATTGTGGTACCCTGTCCTGCCACACCAATCAAATCTTCATGTAAATTGCGACCAAAAGGTCCCCATATAGAATTGTGATGCTTAATTCTTGTTTGCCTTTCTTCAGGCGTATCTTTTTTTAGTCCATATCCTCTAAACTCAATCATAACTTTATTTGGTCCAAGTGGTGTTACTGAGTCACTGCGATATGCACTACCACGGAGGTTAAAGTTAAATCCTGGGAAGAGGTCAACCATGTACCACTGGTTCGGTGGTAAATTGGGGAATGAGAGTTCACCGCGGTCTTCAAACCCGTCGTATTCCTCATAATTAACAGTGAAACTGCTAACATTGACATGACCATTATCAAAAGGAATATTTTTTCTAGCAAAGTATTCATCGTTGAATCCTGACACTCGGTTAAAGTAGTGCATAAAGTCGTGGTAGAATTCCGAGTTTGTATCATGCCACAACTTATAATTAGTATCTATGACAGCTTTATGATAATGGAATACTTCCATTTCTTCAGTGTCAATAGCATCTTCAATACAATCAAATGCTCCTGCAGTCCACTGATCTACTGTCATTGAAGTTGATGTATCTAATGTAACCCATACCATGCCGCCATGTTTAATCTCACAAGGAAGTTCTTTCCACTTAAGTGCATGATAACAAAGAGCCATATCATGTCCTGCTGGTTTAGTTACAGAATCGTTTTCAAATGCTTTAACTTGACCACTACCGAATCTAATAACAATCACATTTTTAAATGCAATTTGTGTAGTCCTATAAGAACCTGTCATATCCATTTCACTTAAGTGACATACAGGAACCCATACCTTACTAAAAATGTCTTTAATTTCTTGTTCAAATATTTCGTGATTGTTATAACATTCGCTACTGATATATTCTACTTTTGGTGTAGCTAACCATTTTTTGTGATTACGTGGGGCCATTCAAATCCTCCAATTATTTACAACAGTGTCTACAACCGCAATTGCATTTAGTTAGTTTGCTCTTAAGCCATAAGATCATAGAATAAACTACTATACCGTATGCAGTTGCTATACCTATATCTATAAGGTGTTCTCGCATATGATAGATAAATTCTATTCCGGCTTGTACATCACCTTCCATCTTTGTCCTCCAGTACCCAGATCACTTTTTTGTCTTTTGTTACTGGGTGTTCGATTGTTATTGCAGGAACTTCTGGATTATGAGTTTTTGGTTTATACACCCACTCATATCCATCTGCTCTTTGCTCTTTCATAGTCTTAAAAAAGTCTATATTGTCATACATAAATGATCCAACTATTGTTGCTATTATTGATTCGATCATGTGTTAGTCTCCAGTTTTGATTTTAGTGAACGATATTTCCATTTGATCCTTTGGCATCGTTCTTCCATTTCTTTGCAGGCCTCATCTGCAGCTTTTTGAGCTTCAAACTCTATTTTATCTTCAATAAGAGCTATCCATATTATGAATGCAGTTAATCCAGCAAGAGTTAATATCACAAATAGATAAGTCATTAATCATATATTCCTTTATTGTCTTTTATATAAACGGGCTTACAGTAAGCTGTAATTCTATCCTTTGGGTCTACACGAGATGAATAACTATAATTGCCATATTGCCTTGGTATACGTTTAGCAAAATATTGGCATCTATCGATAGAATAAAAGAACATTGGATTCGGCTGTTCTCTTCTAAATTCACCAGTTCCCAAAACGACTACAAGCATAAATGCATGTACCATCATTAGATTAGACCTTTATAGTCCATCGCCCAATAAACACAAGCACCTATGATACATGCTAAAACTATTATTAATCCAACAATAGATAGCAACTCAATAAAATCTTTTCTCATTTGTGCTTGTTTATAAATTGTTTCTTGTCTCTTTTTTGCAATCTTACGTCTCATTTCAGTAAGTTCATCCCAAGTGCCATATCCATATCTAAAGTTTAATATAGTTCTTAGCTCCTTTTCTTGTTCAGCAATTTTCTTTTCGTGCATCAACAGCGCAAGAGCTTCTTCCTCTACAGAACCTGCATTAAACAGCTTCTTAAAGAGTGGTGGATTCTTCTGCATTTGCTGACCTTTTCGAAAGTCAGAGACTGCAGTATACCATTTGCCCATTTGGCCAACAGTATTCTCGAAATCCTGCCCAGCTTGCACAAACTTTTGTACTGTTTTAAATGCGGTGGTAGCAGCCGTGATGGCTGTAAACGGATCTATCATTAGGTTCCTCTAAGTTTAATTGTTGATACTCTAACAATACTATAAAGGCACCCGTTCATTCATCGCTAACGAGGCGGTTTATTTCGTATTCTTTTCCATTTCTCTCAATCTTGGACTTCACCCAACGGGTTGGTCCTTTCATCTTAACAGGACTTTTATACGTCTTTCTTTTCCAGTTCGTCGGTGAAGGTGAACTCACCTTGGGTCTGGCGAATTTTCGTTTCATCGACATCCTCGTCATTCTTTTAACTATTTATACGAAAAAAAGTTTGAAAAAAGTGCATTTTTTTGTTTACAATCGCAAAAAACTGTGTTATAATATATGTACAAAATGAAAAAGGAAGGAAAAAATATGAATTACGCTAATCAGTTCGGTTACTCAGATGTTTCACCTTGTGAAGTCGTAAAGGTAATATCTGAAAAAACTATGGAAATTCGCTATATGGATACCGAGGCACTCCCTTGGAAACGTGAATTTCATCCTGGTGGATTCTTTGGTAACACATCGAATCAAAATGAGCAGAAGTGGAAGATCACTTCCAATCCTGCAAACTCTGTTTTTCGTATCCGTTTGGGCAAAAATGGTTGGAAAGACAAATATGGAAATCGTTACAAGTTGGCTGATGAGCCAATCAAGTTTTACGATTTTAACTTTTAAACGAGGTAGTTATGAAAGGTTATATCATACCAGTAATTGCAGCACTCTCTTTGAGTGCTTGTAGTTCCCTGCCATTCAGTGGCAAAGACAAGCAACCACCTATCAAAGTAGGAGGTATGGACGTTCCAAGTTGGTTTCTCAGTGTGCCAGAAGATACACAGGATAACATCTACGCTGTCGGAACAGGACATTCGGACGACATGCAGTTCTCAATAGATAAGGCAATGCATGAAGCTAAAGTCGGTTTGGCAGACAAGATTGCAGCCCGTTCTTCAGCTGAAGTCAAAACTTATGTTACTGATAATGGCAAAGGTGGACAGTCTCTTTCTACAAGAAGGTCTACTAAGCTAGCAAAATCTGGTTTCAAGAATATCGATGTATCAGATTATGTAGTTGAACATCGTATGGTTATTATGGATGGAATGTTCTATAGGACTTTTATTCAGATGTCCATTGATCCAACTAATCGAAATGTTGTTACAAACACTTTCAATAGTTCAGATAATGAAACAGCAAAGAAGGCTATGGAGAACTTCTAATGGGATGGTTTCTTTTCATAGGTAGTTGGACGGCTTTTATTATCTTTTGCAATATTGTAACCGGATATTATGTGCCACCTCCACCTGAGCCTTTGAAAGAAAAATTTGTGATTACGACCTATGAAGATGGGTTTTGTATGAACACTGAAACCTTAACTAGTCGGCTTATAAGAACTGTTGAGTCAGTCAAAATCGATTAGATATAAATAAATTTGCAATTGATGAAGCAAATTGAAAGCTAAACTGGACGCGGGGGCGGTACCCGCCGCCTCCACCATAAGCACAGGGAGTCAAGGCCTCCTACTTGGTAGCGACAAGTAAAAACGTAACTCTTATCCAACTCGGCCTGGTTGGTGTGCTTATGATGGGGGCGAACTAGGATCGACAGGTAGTGTATAGATGAGTGGAGATTGTCGGAGGCGAACGCGTAATAGTCGCAAACTTGTAAATGCAAACGATAACTTTGCACCTGTAGAATACGCACAAGCTGCGTAATCTAATGAGCCCGAGGGGAGCTTGGAAACAGAATCCCCTCACATAACTTAACACACACAGGAGGACAATATGTCTAAAAACCCTTACGAGATCAGACTCGAAACTTTAAAAATGGCTAAAGAAATGGCCGATCAAACATTTCACTTACAACAAGATTTAATGTATAGAATGATGGACCAAGCACAGGAAAGCCGTCAGAGCGTAAAAGATGCATATGAAAAATATGTGCCAAATATGTATCGCCCTGATGATATTATTGCTAAGGCTAACGAACTATACAGGTACGTAAGCGAAAAGCAATAGGAGTACTTATGGCAGAAGAAACTAAAAAAGCCGTTGAAGTAAAAAATGATGAGAATGAATTTGAACTTATGCTAAGATTTTTTGGCAACGAAATTCTTGCTATCAAATTAGCTGCATCTAATTTTAATGGTAAACTCATTATGTGGGCTATGGTTATCATGTTCTTTACTTTTATGATTATGGAAGTATTTGGATTTAGCGCATGGCTAGGAATATCTGGAGAATATTAATATGAGACAATTTGTTTATGATAGCTGGAACGGTGTTATGAATGCGGAAATAAATCCGTTGAGACATATTCCGGACACTAATGTGAGACATCTAGTATTTCAAGTCCTTGCTTGGATGTGGTGTATCATATTTAGCATGTGGGTTGGTAGTTTCTGGGTTATGGGCGTCAGTATGATAGCCCATGCCCTACTGCTAGCAGGTATTGTGGTGACTGTAGCTACTTTTGAAACGGCTAAAAGGCGCCCAACATTTTTTGTAGACTTTCCAACTTCAACACCAAGTAGAAGTAGATCTATGTGGTGGAATGGAAAAAAAATTAAATTAGACCCTAATGACAAAGGAGGAGAACACGAATGAAATTAATTGATGACTTCAAAAAGAAGTACGGTGAAGGAACCGCTGCTGATTTAGATTATGGTAAGTTGTTCATAATCGGTCTTTTAATTTATATCGCATTTTTTAAATAAAAAGGGTTTACAATCTCAAAAAAGTGTGATATAATATACTTACAAAATTAAAGGAGATAAGTGTTACGGTAGCACGGCTGGTTCCAACCCAGTAAGATAGGGTTCAATTCCTTAATCTCCTGCCAAGATAGGCCAACGAGGAAAGCCTGGCAATTACGCCGAATTTACCTCAAACAAAGGAGAACCCGAGCGGTAAGTTAACGCGGTTAAGCCTAGAACGGGGTAAAATTTAAGACCTAGGTAGGTATACAGCGCCTTCATTAGAAAGCTGGCACCTCTCATTAATACGGGAGCTCTGCGATTTAAGAAGTAGTCCTGAGCATGACGATAAAACTGCTCACTTATTAGGAGGAAAAATGCCAGAAAAATTAAAAGAACGTGAATACGAAGAAGCAAGGTCAAGCTTTGGTATTCCATTATCTGCTTACAAATCACCTAATGACCGGCCGGGAGCTGTACATATGTCAATAGAAGATACTTATAAACATACCATTGCAGAGCTCGAAAAAGAAAAACATTACTATATGGATAAGTATGTTGCAGCTCAAAAAGAATTAGATGAGCTAAAAAAAATTCAAAATAATTGAAAAAAGTCCTTTACAATTGCTTGAAAATGTGTTATAATGTATACATTAAATAATTATGGAAGGACTAACTATGAAAATTCGTAAATCTCAAGTTGCTGGAATGACTGATCTTGAATACACAAAGCGTCATAACCTTATCAAACAGGTTTGGCAAAAAAGGCAGCTTGAAGCTAAACGTGATGCTGAAATTATCAAGGAAGAAAAAGCCCTTGAAAGACAGCTTAAAAAAGAAGGTATTGTTGATAACGATTATCACAATATTAATCAGTGGACAGATGGTCCACAATATCTTGAAAAACACTATGGGGCTCGTTTGGCCGATCAAAACCACTACGAGTCAGATGAAGGTTGGAACTAATATGACTATGCATTTAGTGAGAGGTATGTATAACCTCAACACCAAAAAACGCAAGCAACCAAAGCAGCCTGGCTGGCAAAAAGCTCAGGCTGAACACGATGCTTGGCTTAAAAAGATGGGTGTGCATCCATCTCAACTTAAGAATAAGGAGAAACATAGTGGCTACAGTATTCCGGATTATACAGAAAACCGTTCAACAATCCCAACGTCGGATCGCATCACAGCCATCCAGGGAAAGAAAACTCGAAACGTCTATACCGGAACCTATGTCACAGGACTTGCCACAATGCACAAATCAAACACTGTCCCCGTTGGCCGCGGCGATGACGCCAAAGCCTACGCTCAAATGAGGAGAAGCTGATGACAGATGGACCATTTTACTCAGCCTTTAAAGGTTCAAAAGAAGGCGTGATTGAACAGGAATTGACTACTTACAGAATGAAAGATGGTAACCTAGTAAAAGAGGTCGTCACACGTAAGTACCAATCAAATGGAGACTATATTGACTCCTATTGTAATACACCACTTATGTTAAAGGAGAACAAATGAGCGGAATATATACCAGAGGCGAAATGCTAGAATTTCTTCGTAACGGAGTATGCGAGGTCAGCTTTATTAAAAAGAATGGCGAACAAAGAGATATGTCATGCACACTTAAAGAAGACCTTATTCCCAAGGAGATCATGCCTAAATCCGACAGTGATAACTGGAATGGAGTTGATCAAACTATTGGTGCTATTAGAGTTGTAGATACCAATAAGAACGAATGGCGATCATTCTTGGTAGATAATGTATTGAAGTTCAGCCACCCAGGCTGAACTTTTTTTGAAAAAAAATAAAAAAAAATTACAAGTGATTGATTTCATTGAAAACTTTTTTTCACTTTTTCCTTTACAATTGGTAAAAAGTATGATATAATATACTTATAAAATGGAAAAAGGAAGGAAATCCAAAATGAAAAATCTAAAGAACCTCATCAAAAGCTACAAAAACGAAGCCAAAACCGATTGGGCAATCCAAGAAGATATGGCTGATATGTACAATCAAGATGCTAACGATGCAGAAGTTGTATATAACTTCA
>CEOO01109073.1_pt1 | contig 10405 bp, 15 predicted proteins | sample 530321 | NCBI WGS metagenome assembly CEOO01 (sample SAMEA2619927, study PRJEB7988) | marine metagenome | biome: marine biome (ENVO:00000447); feature: surface water layer (ENVO:00002042); material: "saline water (ENVO:00002010), including plankton (ENVO:xxxxxxxx)" | depth 5 m
TGGACCCCGGTGATCAAAGCAAAAGATATTCGCAAGCTTACCATATCCTCGGCAACCTGTGATTGTGTGGCCAAATGTAGGCTTTACAACTGGGGCAGACCCAAGTCACCCGATCCATTAGCCCATGATAATGTTTTTTTCTATGATACGCAATTAAGTCAAGTACACATTTCATCAGGTAATACCACTTAAAAACATATTGATCATAAACATCCTGTTCCTGAAAGCATGTAATTGTGTATCCCAGGTGTACACGTCTTTCTTTTACTGTTTTATATTGGCCATTCATACCTTCTATAAGCATGAACCTCAGCGTGTTAAGCACCCCGTGACTGCATAGATTAACTTGTTCTCTATAAACGTCGTCAGGAAGCTGTTTTACAATGGATACATCATAGTCATGACCATGATTCTCATTTTGGCCATCGTCTCCATCCAGGTCTGTAGCCATGTCCCAGTCGGGCTTTTGGTTCATAAAAATAGAATCCTGCCAGTCGTCTGGAACAGCACCCTCAGTGTCGGTAAGGAACATGATGAGAGAAGTTTCACTGTTTGTAGAAGAGGTGACCCCGAGGATTGCAGCGAAGGTCTTTCTAAATTTTCCGATACTAGAAATGACCAGCACAAGTGTGATGTACTGACCGCAAACTGCGAATGTCACCAATGGGTATTTCTTGGTATGTAGTACTTTAAAAAATGATTGTACTTTCCAGTCTAATCCAGTACTGTTCTTTTTTTTATACGACAGAACCCCCAGTGAGGAAAGATGGTATCGTACTAAAACGATCTGCAGAACACCCTTCGTGTGTCGTTGTATCTGTACCGCCAAATATCAGTACCGGTACATTATTTTCATTGGCCCTTGAATTTAGACTAACTAAACATGCAAGTCGGTACATCACTTTGGGCATACAAACTGCACTGCAAAGTACTTGGTAAGTTTCTATCATGTACCACCATTTTTTATATCATCTCTTAAATACCTATACCCCCCCAGGCGTCAACTTCCCGTATCGGCACAAGTACCAGAAAGCCTCTTCGTAGCATCGGAAGCCCAATCTTTTTGCGAAAAACAAGAAATACATACCGCAGTCGCATCCTGTGACGACAAGCCACCTTTTCTAATTAATATTAGATTGACAGAGGATACTAACAGTTTCATACTATACTGGCCAGCCTGGGTGCCGCTTCTCGGTGGTGTTGGAACACTAATTATTTTTTCTATTATACCTTATTCTAATTCTTAACATTGCCATTTTTAAATAAAATGAACTTCTTTCTTGATACCATCAAGTGGCTCCTGAGAACTGATGGTGCCTTTATTAAATGCTTTCTTCCATCCCAGATTCTAAATTCATATGATGCTGCCAAGTATGTATCTAGAAGACTTGTCGATATGATTCAGCACCGTATGATGCAAGGCAAACAGCACGATCACGTAAGTTGTCCCCCTTCCCTTTCATATCATCCTTCGTCGTTGCCTAAAGCTTCTTTTAGGGGAAATTCAAAAAGGTGAAGAAGGCCTTGAAAAGGGCTTTATCTGAGAACTATTACCTCGGCCAGCTTTGTCAAAAATGCAACGTCAACGAAGACAAACTCTTCGAAGACCTTATGCACATGTACATGGTCGACATTCGGAAAAGTCTCATGGCATGCCTCATAAGGGTCCTGGGTATAGACTTCCCCTCCTCCAATCTTACTAGTAAATCTTTTCGCCTAGGTCTTACTTCATATAATACCCATAGCACCCTACACAGGCCCACATAACATCATATCGGAAGACAAGTCCGTCGAATGGATACATCGAAAAACCCCAGACGATAACCAGCCTTTCGTCATACACAGACAACCTCACACAGTAGGTAAAACACGCGTATACTACTGTGAACTACCAGGCCTAACCTGTGCACAGAAGATATCTAGGGACGTAACAAGGGCACGCATTTTCCCTGGTAAATCTTTGGAAGACATGGTGTACGTTGGAAAAGATATATCCGAAGCCATCGTAAGGGTGCCATTGTCTGCACGTCGACATGTCTTCCAAATCGCCCTAAATCTCCTGGAAACATCTTGGAGTAGTATCCAGATCGTAGCCCTCAGCGCTCCTGATAATCCCTCTTGTCCCGTAAGCATACCAGGCGGTGAAATCAAGGCTCCCCTGATTTCACCAGAATGTAGAAGAAAACAAATACTTGCTAACAAAATGATTGCAAACCGTGACCTCATCGCTTGGATTCTCGAAGAAAAAATATCATGCCAGGTGTAAGGCATTCTCTACATCCCCCTCAATGCCTTTTCCTTAACTAATCATAAAAACTACAGGAGGCTTTGTTTAGATGTACCAACCGACGAATTCTACGCAACCGTTATGACAAGGCCCATATCACAGAGAATGCTTAAAAATGCAGACAAAATGACTAACATCATCAAGGACCTCATTAAAGATGAATCTATCATGACTTGCGAATTTGAAAGTGCCATGAAAAATAGAAACGCCTTTATCAGAAGTATTGAACTTTTAAGGGCACCCAAGGTTTCCGCTTCGGTGCTTTGTCACGGTCACGATCTCGTCCAACCTAAAGAATCATCCCCAGAACGCCCCTCCAAACGCCTCAAAGCAGAAGATACACGAATGCGCCTGCTTGCTAAAGAAGTCGTTTCCACTAACAAAGAGGTCCCACTTGACCTTCTCTGGCCTTACTACCAGGATGCATTATTAGATAAAAACAAGGGCACCTTGGACCACTTCCAAGCACAGCAAGCTATGAAAATTATGGAAAGAGACGCAGGTAAAGCTAACAAGTTTAGAAAATACTTCTACTGGTAGACATACTCTGTAGTAAATTTATTCTTTTTTAAAAAAACTTTTAATTATCTTTGAACGCGTCTAGGGTCTATGGCACATATTTGGTGTACTGTATCCTTAATAAACTGGTAGCATTCCTGTTTTACATCTGTAGTAAAGTTCTCTAGATGCTGTATGTACAGTCCAGTTTTTTTATTACGATTTAGCCAGCAGTTGTTTACATCGTCGTATAGTTCGACGAAGTTAAATTTCGGGGAGTTTTTAATGTAAAATTCCAGGCTGTTTTTGGCAAGTGTTTTAAGTGCCACGACGAATTTATTTCGGTGCGACGAACTTTCACCAATCAAAGCATCTGTACAGGATTCTTTTTTTACCATGAAGAAGTGGGTGATTACAAGGGCAAGAGAACATACAGCAATGTCAAATTCTTTAGAGCCCTTTCCTTCTTCCAAGCGTTTGCTGTATAGGCACTTGTCTTCTCCACCCTCAAAATAGAATTCAAATTTTTCCACTGCATCTTCCGCAAAGTAATTTAAATATCCTTTACCCAAAAACAAATCCATGATGGCCTGAGAGAAAGAAGGTGAATAGAAAACCATAGAGTCGTCATCATCTTCCTCGTCAGGCCATGTTAACATTTCGTGATTTCTTCGCCAATCCTCTTGGCACCTGTTTCTTGCATTTCTCCAGCTTTTTAATTCTGGATTTAGTTTGCAGTCTTCTAGTATTTTCCGAAAGTCCGTCTTATCACAGCAAAATCCATCGGATAACACGCTAAATTCACAGTTCAGACCATTCTGATCTTTCTGGTAGAAAATCCTTTGATCTGGACAATCTAAATATTCCATTTTAAAACTTATTTTGAAAAGAAGAATGTGCAATTATATATACCCAGTAGCACCTCCGACCAGCGGTGCCCATTCATGATGGCAACGAAAGAATTCAAGTGTTTTTATCCTGGCTGTTCTTTCACTTCGTGTCATACGTGGCGTTATGAAAGACATATTGAAAAAACGATGGCCTTTCACTGCTATGACGGGTATTCTTTCAAGATGTATTGTGAGAAATGCAAGCGAATGTTATTCACCAAGGCTTTCTCCCGGGATTCCGTAGAAGGCTACCTTGGCGAAAGCGAAAGAAAGAAAGCTGTGTGCCTTATTTGCAGGCCCGATGTTCCACAGAAAGGCCGCCTTAAGAGAAAGCGAACGAAGGAAGACGTGATAGACAAGATGTTGTCTGTACTGGATAATCCAAAGCATGATCTGGGGGTGTATCGCGGGGTTGACATAGAGGATGTTCGAAAGTATTTCATGAAAAAAACACAAGAGGACAAGGCGTCGATAGACCTGCAGGGTGTATTTCTTTCTAATTGCGCGATGGGTTTAGTTCAGATCTATCTCCGAGATCCTGATGGCGGAGGCGGAACAGGGGTGCACCCATCTGTTCGTGAATTCTGGCATACGTTTATGTTTCGCGGATGGTTTCAAGAGGTGGCCCATGAAAAGGATTTAAATGGGATGAGGCCGTTGTATTTACTGTACCGGTCCATGTATGCAAGGGAAGAAGGGGTGCCGAAAACCATGGATGAATTTGCGACCCAGTCTTATAAGATACGAAAGCTGGGAAAGCCCATCATCCAACAATGCGGACCCAAGATGTTCTCGGTAATAGAAGGTGTATTAACATAATTTTACAGACAGCAGATTACTTTAACAATCTACAAAAAAATCACGATTATCAAGTCCGTCGCGTTTGACCATATCACTTGCCACCCTGCACACATTCACAAGTGCATTTGGCCATTCCCTTTGTGCCAATATACTCAGGAGACTAGCTGGTACCCAACCCCCTAGATCTATCTTTGCACTGTACATAAGCGTACTCTCAACATTATCACGCTTCGTTCCTTTATTCTGTAGTAACAAAAATACTTTTTTGAGATTCCACCGACTTGTACGTGATAATAAAACTAAAAGTCTTACCTCGTCAATGAACCGCTGTCGAACAACAAGGGTGACACTGCACTTCACCCGTATCCGGTTATCTGAGGGTCCACAAAGAGGATGTTCCACGCTTTCATTACAAACTGCCCAGCCTTCGTTCACAAGTGGCACCATCTCGCTGCATAAGACGCAGTCTCTCTGTGCTGCGGGCCACTAAAAATGGGTAAGAAAGCCTGACGAAAAAAAAACAGAATAAAAGCCTTACCATGGTTTTAAAAACAATATGTGCCACATAAGCCATACTAGTAAGCCTTTCTTTAATCTCAAACGTGTCGATCATCGGGTCCCAGTCTTTTTTCATCTCTTTGTCTGGATTCCAAAAGGCCATCGCGATCTCTTCGGCGTACAAATTTTTCCTTGTGATACAATGGTAAGGCATTTAGATGGAAAAGTACACATAAAGCGTTGTTTGTCTCACACGGTCATCGTCGCTATACGACACTTGTCTTCCCTCTTTGTACCTTGTTGGCACCATATCTGAAACGCTATGTCATCCTGACAATGCATAATTTTATACTGTGGTTCGACCAGTGATACCGAGGTTGCTTTTAATACGCGATCTTCTATAAGCATCGAATGGCGATGAAACGTCTCAAGTTCTTTGTAATCTGGTTCAGCAGGGAGACGAGACGGTGCCTTGCAAACCTTTGGCATGTCTTTGAAAAAATAAAATCCTTTGTTTTCATCCTCGTCCAATTCAAGAACGACATCTGCTTGTATAAGGCGGTATTTACGAGAACGTGTGAAGATGGGAAAGAACGGACACGTGCCCATCCTCGGATTTTATATAAAAACTAAGTCCATTTTAATACCAAGAATGTCCACCGAAATCTGGATCCCGGATACAAACGACTTTCCTTACGAGACAAATATAGAAGACTTTGTTGAAGCAATAATGCTTGAAATAATGGACACCTATAGGGTTCACTTTAATACAGAAATTAGATATAATAAAACTTTTTTATCGGACTTTGTATATGAAGAATTTGACTGGGTCTTAGGACATGTTAAAAAGCTACATGACAACATAAAAAAGGTAACGGCATTTGATATGACACAACTTGTCGCTTCAATCTTGCTTGTGGTATTCCGGCACGATAAATTTAAAGAAAAGGAAATAAAAATAAATAACCCACTCCCAACAATAAAGCGTCTCTTGAAAAATTACAAAGAGACACGCAGTGAAGAAGTGGTTCCAGAATCACCTCCGAGAGGTAAACCTGTTCGTCGCATTATGCCTGAACACGAATCGGACATTCGAGATAAAAAAAGGACGAGGATGATGGTGACGATAAATGGCTGGTATTTCGGAGTTATATAAACCTTACATAAATTTATTAATAAAAAATGACTGAAGTAAACGAATATAAAGATTTGAGGTCATGGCAGTTTTTTTTGGGGCTGCTTCATATTGGCACAGCCTTGTCCGTGGCAGGCTATGCAACTGCGGAAGACAAGGATTGGAAAACCTACGTATATTACGAATACAATGCATGGGTGACTAACAGGGAAAGTACATGTGGCAGTGGTGATGGTTGTATGATCTACCCCGTTAAACAGAAAGTAGACAGTGATCATGAAGTATCTCTCATTTGGGCAGCCGCTTCTTTCAGCTTGATATCTGGGCTTCATCATTTATTATCCGGCATATTCTGGGATGCATACCGACGTAACTGTATTGACACTGGGTTTAACTGGGCACGTTGGGTTGATTATGCTTTCAGTTCTGGGCTTATGTTCACAATTATATCGATACTTTTCAAGGCACCCCCGGACCTCAATACGCTGGTACTGGCATTTTCTGTACAGGTTTTGGTGATATGTACAGGTGCAGCTTCAGAGGCACTTTGGAGTAAAGACCAGACGTACTTGTCCAAGGCATTCTTCTTGGTAGCCTCTGCGATATTTCTGGTTCCTTGGGTATCGCTATACATCGTATTCGGCGTAGCAAACCAGGCCCAGCCAAAAGAAGATGCCTGTGGCGTGAAATTCCCAACCGGTGCAGAAAAGAAAGATGCACCTGACTTTGTTTGGGGGGCCATCATAGGACTTTTCATTACTTTCAGTTCATTTGCAGTGTGCCACATGTTCAAAATCAGTAGTGAACGTACACTGCAGATGAAAGTCAAATACGAATACGTTTATGGCTTTCTATCATTTACGTCCAAAATAATTCTTTTGGGAAATATTGGAAGCGGTATAATTGCAAGAGGCACAAACAATGTGGAGACTTCTGATAAGTACCAGTCAAACAGCACAGTCGATTTTTTCAATAATGACAATGATGAAGAAGATGGTACACTTTTCTGGTCCTTTTTAGGAGGCACTGTGCTTTTGGCTATCCTTTTAGGTCTGGGAATGCTATATTCTTTTACCAGGCAAAAAAGGGGGTACGGCCAGGTACAAGAATCTAGACTATCTTTGATCTTTTAAAAAAAATTAAATTCTTTGTCTACATTTACAAAAATCACATATAAGAAAATCGTCAGCATTCTCATTACGTAAGACCCCCTTGCACCTGGGTTTAGGGCATATCTCGGGCATCTCCGCTTCTAACATTTTCAAAAAGGTCGCCCGATATTCACTGCCGTTCTCATCCAAATAAAAGGCCCTAACAACATAAAGAGATTAGCAAAGTCTTTTAAATGGGAGAAGCGAAAGGGTGACATCCTTTACCCGTCTCTCCTAAAAATAACATTTCCTACCCTCGTGTACATTTGCATCGGTGATTCAATTGGGTCATCGCGTGGACACCACCTGAATGTAACCACACGTTGTTCAGGGCCCTCAAGAATAAGACCTATGGACCACACTCCACGGGACATCTTAAGAAAAAAAACACACGGGTGATTTCAACGACAACCATAAAGACAATAAGCGTGACATACCGTTGGGCACGTGTGTATCCTGAAAAGGGCAAGCGTGCATCGACTGAAGTTGTTTGGACTTAACTTATATGTCTTGTCGCAAAACAGCCGGTGCTTCATAATAACATAACCCATGGGTGTACGTTTTTGTAATGAATATGGTAACATTGCCTCTTTCAACACCACCACTTATTTAAATTGACACGTCTATTGACGTCAGAGATCAGGGAATGTCTACTACAAGGGCACGTGTTGCTTCAGAAATAGCTCATGAATGTCTTGATAATATAATTGTCAGGGCTTTGGAGAAAGGTTCTGCCGTCCCAGAGGTAAGTGTTTATAAGTACCTAGTATCTTACTGTCTGTCATATCCTAATTTTTTTCTAAGGTCCATCTACCCAGACATTCAGCAACGGCCAGGGTCATACATAAAATTCATCCAGAGAATACCATATCACCAATCAAATTGGGACCATCAGAGGTACATACCATCACCAAGACTTTGGACAATGTCAAGTATATCGAAAAGAACACAAAGCGGAGAGGTTCCAAACGCAAGAATACCACAAGAAAAACAAGCAAGGCAGGCAATGCTAATAAGCAAATCGCCGGAAGAAAAAGATGTATTGACGGCCATATGGTATCAGGTGACGACAATAGCAAACCTGACATGGACCGTCACTGCAACAGATCCTATGAATGTCAAACCAGCAACTTTCAGCGAGGCACTAAAGACGGCCTCACAGGTAGGTCCCTCTCCATTAATAATAAAAATTTAAAGATAATCTAATTGCTGAGCCTCTTATCACAAGTTCCTGGACAAAGCTTGGACCCAGGCACAGGTGACAAAGGAACAGGTACTGGAAGCACTTAAGCCGCTTTGCAGGTTCACTAGTGCCTTTGTCACACAAGAAGAAATATCCTCAGAAGACACGGCTTGTTTTTGTAAACATCCTGATCATGTTGACCCACCACTATTTGGTATCAACGGAAAGGGTCTCGCAAGATTGACTGCTATTACACATGGCTTTTGGCTTCGCCGATCACAAGTCGCCCGTTTCAATATCGAAAGAAATACCCGTTGTAGACCCGCCACCGATGTCGAATTACAAAGGGCACTGGCTTTGGCTGCGTCTAAGGTCGACTGCAATGCTGGAGAAGAACTTACTTCACAGGCTAGGGTATGTTTTTCATATTATACCATGTTCATTCTCTCCTTCTTGGTACTTACGACATGTAATGTAGACGATAGTGATTGCAAGGCAGATGCCCAAACAAATATTGGCAGATTATAGGCTTTCGCATATGGTCGACTTGCAACAATTTTATATGGCAATGTCGGTACATCACCTTTTGCACGCTGCCTACCTCTATTCACCTATCTCCTTACTTACACACCGCTATATTCGAAGGCGTGAAGTAGACCCAGACAATCTCAATAAGGTTCACCGTTCTGGTTCCGTACCCCCTTTACTTGCCATCACAAAAGGTGATCATACGGTACTACGCGAAATTCTCCTTATCCTTCTGCTTCTGAAAGATGTCCCTTACATTGACGAATGTACTGGTTGCAACCCTTCCCGTGGGAAAAAAGATCGACCCGCTTTCTTTGCTGGGTCATATCATATCCTCACAAAGAATGGCACCATCATACCCGGTGCCGGAAACGGTATCCTCGGCGCTGTGGGGATCATCATCTACATCCTCAAAAGTATCAACATTCTAGAATACGAATATATCATAGGAACAAGAGATTCACACAGGAAAGACCCCCCAGAAAAGGAATTCGAAGAATCTAACTGTTTTTAACCCGACTAGTATGTACTTCTAATACATTCAATAAATATTAGGTAAAGACGAAAATGAGGGTAATACGTAGTATAAATCACGGATGGCTGCGTTTGGTATGATAAACCATGTTTTCCTTTCGTCACTTGCTTACAGTTGTGGTGGCGGTGATATCAAGTCAGGTATCGATACGATATTTTAGAAATGCCGATATCATGCACGTAGCAGCCCCCGAAGTGCCCAAGCAGTCGCCTGCTGTTGGATGGTCACAGTTAGCATTTCTTCGGTCCCAGGGACAGACAGGGTGCCTATGCTGCGACGACGGTGTAATGCATATTCCGGATGCGAACCGGGGAATTCATGTTGTAGAATGGCGGGCAGTGGATCCACATTTGACACGCAATGTAACACTTCCAGGCGATGACGATGAGGGAAGCAAGATAACGAAAGAACTGTACCAGAAGATCCACGTACTTGGCACGACGGCAGGTGAAGGAAGCAAGAAGAGATGGTGGGCTGCAGGACAGAATGATGGATACTGTATACAAGCCTGTATGGCAAAGATGTAGAAATAAAATTTATTGAATAATTAAAAAACACCCCAGTATTTTCCGTTCTTGTCTAACAGTGCAATACCAGCCCCGTGATTTGAGGGCATAACTGCTATAAGATTATCTATACCAGGGCACCATCGTCGGTGAAGTTTTCCCTGCAAGGATAAACTTATAAGTGCCATCTTTCCATCTCCAATAGAATTCAGCCTTGCAAGGCACATAAGCACCCCGGCACTTTCACACAAGGCCTTGATGGAACCTTCCATCACCCCCAGAACTGGGATCTGTACCTTTTTAAAGTCCGGCTTATAATAAACGAGACATGATCTATTTGTCGACGCAGCATGATGAGGAACAACAGCCGTGATAAAACCACCCCGGGATGTA
>CEOO01043013.1_pt1 | contig 10327 bp, 7 predicted proteins | sample 530321 | NCBI WGS metagenome assembly CEOO01 (sample SAMEA2619927, study PRJEB7988) | marine metagenome | biome: marine biome (ENVO:00000447); feature: surface water layer (ENVO:00002042); material: "saline water (ENVO:00002010), including plankton (ENVO:xxxxxxxx)" | depth 5 m
GTAGCTTTCTTTTGATGTTTTTGCCTCATCTAATGTCTTTGGTTTGCGGTTAATTTCATCCCCATCTAAGCTATCATACGTTTCCATATATTTTGTTATATGTTCAAATAGCTCATCTTTATTACTTTGTATATGTTTATACACATTTATAAGAGCATAATTATTGTCATATGCGTATATTTTATTATGTATTGTTACCAATCTATTTTGTTGTAATGTTAACACTGCTAATAAAACACTTCCACCACCTAGAAACAATTCATGATAATTTTCCATAGTTTTTGGTATTTTCGAAACAACTTCATTTATTATTTGTGTTTTACCTCCCACCCATTTAAGAAACGGTTTTTGATATTTATGTGTGCTATTCATATTATGTAATATAAATTATTTGTATATGTTCCAATGAATTTTTTATGTGTATTTGGTTCTCAAACATATATTCAGGTTCTCAAAACTCTAAAAATAATTTGTATGAAAAAAATGAAAAATAAAATTCCTAAAAATATTTTGTGAATTTCTTACACGAAATATTTTCCGATGATTTGAGAACCTGTCGAGAACCAATACGCGATTAATCTTCAAAATCATTGATTTCTTGTATTATTTCCTCTGGATAGTCCATTGCCTTTAATACTAAGATGGCACCTTGTATCTTAGAAATACCCTCACTTATTGTGTAGTTGTATGTGATTTCATCGCTACCTTCATCATGCACAGTATCCATCTTCATATTCTTTATTGTTGGAGAATCATCCAATTTATCACAAATACTTGTATAGTGAGTAGTCAATAAGAAATCTACGTTCTTAAACTTCGACAAATATGCTAAAAAGGAATATGCCGATTTTGTCGCCTCTACTGGATTTGTCCCCGAATACAACTCATCGAAAATACAAAAATGCCGTTCATCTTTCCCACTTGTATTAATTTGGTCGATGATTTCCTTACACCGTCTAGATTCCGCTTGGAATAAACTATCGCGACCTGACGTGTCAGGAATATTTAAATATGAATGAATATGACTATACGGTTTCAATACACATTTTTTGTAAAATCCTACACCAAATTGCTGTGTGAAGATTACGTTCAAAATTGTTGTCTTCAAATATGTCGTTTTTCCCGAAGCATTTGGACCGGTAATAATCAGATTTTCACTCAAACAACAATCATTTTTTATATTTCCTTCAGACTCAACATACGGTGGATAATACTGGTTCTCAAAACTTGTGTATGATTTATCCGATGGATTGGATTCTTCTGTTTCTACATCTTCTTCTGTTTCTGCGAAAGTAGCATAGTGTAAATTTTTCTTAATGATGTGTTCACTAATTCCCAACAAATGATTCATGTATCCTTCTAATCCGAAAGAATACTTGAGAGCTTCTTCGTATTCTTTGTTCTCATGAATCTCGTAAAAACACTGTAAAAGATTCCCTATTTCAGCTAGTTTCATAAAACTAGGCTCAAATGGACGAATGTGTTGGATAGTTTCATACATCGATTGTAGGTTCTCGCGATGTTGTAGGAGATTTAGATGGAATTTTGAATAAGTTGATTTGTCTTTTATCAAACACGAAAATTCTTCCATACTCAAAAGTGTATATTTACAATAGTCCTGAAGTTGTGTCAAATACTTGTTCACATTATTGATATTCTTGTAAAAGCGAACACAAGACAAATAATTGTTATACAAACTATAAACATACAATCCACATATCATAAATAAATATAATAGGTTCTGACCATTCATATTCGACATATTATTCAATGCCTTTCCAATAAAATGATGTTTAGCTACATCTTTGAGAACCTCGAAATAAATCGAAAATGTTATCGGTATTTTCTGAATTTTCAAAATAATAAACGGCAATAAAAAAAAGAAAAATGGCAATATAAAACTGAAAACCGGCGACGACATATTAATCACTGAAATACCCTGTAAAAATGTAGGCATCTTATTCAAGAATTTCAAAGGTGTGAATTCAATGAAACTATATCGCTCCATGAAATTTCGGTCCTCTTTAACTGCCTTCCAAATATCCATTATTTCACAATAAGACAAATCATAGTCCTTTTTAAGCTCACCCATCTGCTTTTTATACGCCGGAATTTCACGCAAAATATCCTGACTTTCTTTCAAGAAACAAGTATTGTGTGTGAAATATTTGGAAAGCTTAGGTATCATATTATCAGCAAACTCATGTTCAGGTGTCACTAAATATTCATACATCGATGACGTAGTTTCTGTTTCTTCACCTTTGGACCGAGGAATCATCTCTAAATCCTCTACCACAGACTCACTCAAATGACATATGTCTGATTCATCTAAATATTCAATAGGCAATTTAAAATTCGTCTCTTTTGTTGGTGGTTTATCTGGGGAACTGGAAACACCCATTAACATATTCATGAATGATGCCATTATTATACTTTATAAGAACACTTGTCTTTCTTTATCAATACGCATTCAATAATCAAAATATTATGTATGAATCACACACATAATATTTATGTATTGTCTCACTTACACATCAGCGAAATTTTCAGGTAATTCTACTATATTCACTTTGTAAAAGTTCTCCAATTTTCGCATTGTATTCAAATCGCGACGTGTAATGAAATTAATTGCCATACCCTTTCTACCCCATCGACCACTTCGTCCAATACGATGTAAATATGTGTATGGTGACTTAGGAATATCGAAATTAATCACAGTGCTTACGTGCTGGATATCAATACCACGAGCTGTTATATCCGACGAAATCAACACACGGTAACCTCCATCGCGAAACTTCTTAAACTCTGATTCACGAGTCGCTTTGTCCATTGAACTATGAATACAACACACCGAAAATCCTTCGTCGACCATAGCATCATACAAATTCATCACACGATTCACACTATTACAATATATGATAGACTGTGAAATGGTTATTGATGAATACAAATCCTTGAGCACATCATATTTCATATAATCATCCTGAATCGCCACATAATACTGTGTGATACACTCTAAACTTAGCTTTTCAACCTTCATCAATATTCTCTCCGGCTCTACCATAAACTTCTTGGTTATATCCAACACTTCATTGGGAAGTGTGGCACTTATGATTACACTCTGTATTTGTTTCGGCATATATTGAAATATATCGTATATTTGGTCTTTGAAACCTTTCGAAAGCATTTCATCCGCCTCATCCAAAATAAACAACTTCAAATCACGAGTCTTCAAAGTCTTACGACGAATCATATCATACACACGACCACTACATCCTACAACAATATGTGGTGGCGTTTGTTGAATACTATAAATATCATCTTTAATCGATGTGCCACCTATTAATAGTTTTATACTCAAATCAGACATATATGAACCCAACTTCAATAACACATTGTATGTTTGCTTCGCCAATTCGTGTGTAGGAGCTAACAATAATGCTTGTGTCTTCTTTTCTTCTGTATTTATTTTTTGTAATGTGCTTATTGAAAAAGCACCCGTTTTACCCATACCAGATTGTGCTTGGGCAATCGTGTCTTTACCAGAGATTATTATAGGAATGGATTGACTCTGTATATAACTCGGCTTTTCAAAACCATTCGCATATATACCACGCAGTAAATCCTCTTTCAAATCCATAGAATCCCAAGTATTATAAGATATATCTGTTTCATTATTTTCATTCTTTAATCCACTTTCATCAGTGAATTCCATAAAATGATATACACTATAATGGTTTAAATCATTTAACTCGTTTTTAAATAAATATTTTATTCTTAAAAAGTATAAATATAAAAGTGTATAATATATTTAAATGGCGACTTTGGTATATAGTTTGAAAGATTATGAAAATGTATTATTTAGTGATACATTGAAAGAATACCAATTGCCTGAAAACACAATTCGATTGATTAATGAGTTGAATACGTTATTGGAATCCAAACAGCCATCCACACAATCAACGACTCAAACACATCATAATCATAATGTATTTGAAAAACATCGTCATAAAAAACGAAAAGATACACATTCAGATAATTGGCTCAAAGACAAACACGCTTCACCATCACTATCATTTCCACCCAAGGAAAAGAAATCTGAATTTGACGAATGTGTGAGCTCCATTCGTTCCCTTATGAATAAACTATCCAGAACGAACTTTGATATTAACTGTCAAAAAATCATCGACGCATTGGAATCATACAAAGAAGACCAAGAAAAATACGACAAAATAATGTCCATCTTATTTGAAATATCCGGCAATAACCAATTCTTTTCGGAAATCTACTCCAAATTACATAAATGTTTAGTCGCCAATATTTCAAAGGAAGAACTATATAACGAAAAAGTTGCTAAATACATTAGAAACTACATTGGTAGCACTGAATCAATCAAATACGTTGACCAAGAAAAAGACTACGACCAATTCTGCGACTATAATAAGAAAAATGATATTCGTAAATCCAACGCAATATTTCTCATGAACTTAGCGAAACAAGAATTAATTAGTAAGCCAAAATATGTTGAGATTATCGATACATTAATATCACTTGTGAAAAAAAAATACGATATTAGCATTCTAGGTGGTGTAGTGGAAGAAATCACCGAAAATATCTTTTTATTAATGAATAAAGAATATATTGAGTGTTTGAAACCATTAGAAGAATTCGTCAAAGTAACCGATGAACTAAAGGCAATCGGAGAATATAAAATGAGAGAAAAGGCCGGTCTTCCTACACGAGCTATTTTTAAATATAGAACTATGTGCGAATATATATAAAATTAATTTGCTTATATTATATATATTGATGACGGTAAATAGAAATATCCATTATGATGAAAACAAACAATTAGAAGACGAAGATATGGAATATGAAACACAATTATATAAAGCCGAAATATACGATAAACTTTATTTAATAGCTGTTGGAAAAGAACGTGTGTTGATATCTAAGAAAAATCATTATTATTTACCCGTATACCTCATACACGATAAACGTGTGTTTAAACAAATCGGTGCTTTTGAATATGAAGGTGAACAACGAGACACAAAAGCCCGCCAAAAAACATTCTTGGACGATGATGGTGTATTAGACCTCAATCGATTGGGAGATATCATATTGTATAGTTTTGCCGATTATGAATTCTTCAACAGTCTATCGGTGGATATTAAACCTACACACATTACTGACATCGAACGCGACTATGAAAAAAGTCGCCCCGAGAAAGAAGAAAATGATAATGACAGTGATAGTGACGATGATGATATGTTCCGTATAGACTCCGATAAAATCGATAAATCGAAAGAAATGGAAAAATCCAATAAGGTTCTCAAAGAAGGCATTTTTGAAATAGACAAAACTATCAAACCGCCGGCAATGATTTTAGAAGAAACTCAACAAGACGCTAAAAATATGAAAAAAGACTTCAAAGACTCTTCTAAAACCACATACATCGAGAAATTTATGAAAAACAATAATTATGACATTGTCGACACCATTGCAAACGGCGACTGTTTCTTCGATGCCCTCAGAATGGCCTATTTACAAATTGGATACAAAACCAATATCGAAAAATTACGCACATTATTGTCAAATGAAGCCACAGATGAAGTGTTTGAACAATACAGAAATATTTATCTTGGAGCTGTGGTGGAAAAAACCAGTTTGAAAAAAGAAATAGAGCAAATGAAAGTCGATAATAAAGACCTGAAAAAGCGTATGGAAAAAGCGACTTCAAAAGAACAACGCGAACAAATTAAAGAAGACGCAGATAAAATCGTAGATAACTACAAGAAATGTCAAGAAGAATTACGAAACAATGAAGACTTGTTGGATGAATTCGGGTTTATGGAAAATGTTGATAATTTGGAAGACTTCCGTGGAATCATCAAAACCACCAAATTTTGGGCAGATACTTGGGCCATATCCACTTTGGAAAAATCTCTCAATATTAAATTCGTAATCTTCTCAGAAAGTGAATTCAATGAAAATGACCTCAACTCTGTTTTGAAATGCGGTCAACAAAACGACGAAGAATTCAATACATCTAACCCTGATTTCTATGTGTTTGTTAGCCACGAGAAAAACCACTACAGATTAATCTCATACAAAAATAAATACACATTCAAATTCTCAGAAATTCCATATGACGTCAAAATGCTCATTATTATCAAATGTATGGAGAAAAACGCAGGACCTTATTACAATATTCCCGATTTCCGCAACCTCAAATCCAAAATGGGCATTGACCCCGACCTCGGCTCTCAAAACAAAGACGACGATGATGACCATCTAAGCAATTTGTATGATGACGATGTAATATTCTCATTCTATAATAAATCCGCCGCCACACCAAAAGCAGGCAAAGGAAACGGTGAAAAAATAAAACCCGAAAAAGTCCCTGTATTTAGAGAATTGAACTTGAAGAAACACAAAGATTGGCGTAAAATGCTCGATGATTACTGGGGCTCACCATTCGAATTAGACGGTAAAAAATGGCACACAGTCGAACATTATTACCAAGCTTCTAAATTCAAGAAAACCAATCCTAAATTTTACGACGTGTTTTCTTTGGATGGTGGAGACGAAAAAATCAACAAAGACGTGGAAATGGCTATCATTGCCGGCTCCAAGACTGGCAAAAAGAAATCCGTTTTATTGAGACCCACCAATGTCAAAATCGACCCCGATTTCTACGGCGGAAGAAATATGGAAGAACGTGAAAAAGCCGTATTTGCCAAGTTTTCTCAAAATGTGGTTCTTAAAGAAATATTATTATTGACCAAAGACGCTAAATTGATGAAAATGATTCCAAAAGAAGAACCTCAAACAGACCATATTCTCATGAAGGTCCGCGAATCCTTGAAAATGGGAAAATAAATAAGCAAACATCAAATAATAAATATGTATGAAATATTTATTATTCATTTCCAAATGTATTTTCACCCGAATAACTCACATATAAAAATCCATCTAAATCTTTATGTTGATGATACAATTCGTTTACTAAGGCACTGGAACTCGGAATAGTCCCGTTTACAAACAAAAAAATTGCCTGTTCTGAGGGCAACTTCATACGTTTTCTTAATACAAACATAAATTGTCCAACCGTTAAATCAAATGGAACTAAATATTTCGTTTTATCCAATTCTGGAACATTTAAATTATTCTTATCATTTTTCTCACATATTATAGGAATACGCTCTGGATATTTATTCAATATTCTGTTTGCCTCATCTTTTCTATCTTCATATGAATGTTTGTCTTTGAATTTGAAATACATATTATATAGATGTTGTCGGATAAATATTTATATTCGTATACGAAAAATATTACACAGCCGCGTAATATACATAACTATCATTATATGTTTGAGTTACTTCTTGCTTTCTTCCCAACCATATTGCGTTAATCGGATCGTTCGTTTTCTTCACAACATTTTCAAATCCGTGGTCCTCTAAATATTTTGTCATATTGGAATCATAATAACCATATATATGTGGCTCTGTAACTTCAAACGCCCATCTGCGGAATTGACTCAACAAAGCATCATTCTTCATATTTTCAGGGTCAATATCTACTACCGCCAATACACCATTCGGACGCAATAATCGCATCATTTCATCCAATATTTTATGTGTTGCGTTTTGTGGCACTTCGTGGAATAAAAAATTACATACAATCAAATCAAAACTCTCTCTGCTAAAAGGCGTTTGTTCAGCATTTGCGTGAACATACTGAATGTTTGTGTTTTGTTGTTTAGAACGAAAAGCTCCCACAGAAATAAAATAAGGACTTAAATCCAAACCATATATGTTGGATACACGCGGAAAACCACGCTTCAAATATTCCGTCGAAATACCACCTGAACATCCCACATCTAAAATACTGTCTATCAAATTATCTTCATTACCCAAATATGAGTTTATATTCGATGTAACATTATATCGCACCCACCTTTCAGAATCCGCCGCACAAACACCTTTCCAGTAATTCGCACACATGGACAATGATGCCGCCTCATTTTCCTGTGCGGCCAACCAATTCATATTTCCTTCATCATATCCATGAAATGGCTGTAAGAAATACGCGGGATATACAACAGATAAATTTTCCATCTTTGATTTCCATTCTTGGAGTTCAGCAAAATTTGTTGGAACTTTGTAATAATCCGTCAATTTATCCCAATCAATTCCCTTTATTACCGCTCTCGTTATAAACCATCTTCGTGCTTGTTCTTTGAGAGGAATACTTACTATTTTCCACGCCGAAGGAACTTTGTCATCATACAATGCCATATTACGCACCACCTTAGATGACTTCAATATAAACCCATTTGCGTACATCATCAAACAAAATAATTTGAAAATAATCATACATAAATTCATTATATTCATATGAAGAATAAGCTTTATATGAATAATTTATAAATATAGTGTATACAAATGCTATTAGACAAATATTTGTCATACGATGTGAAAATATGGATTGCGGTTGTGTGTGGGGCGTTTTGGATATACTTTAGAACATCCGACTGCTATACTATGATTCCCCGTCTTCACATTTTCCCTGTATTGTTCGTGTCTGTTTGGATTTATCTAAACTATAAGGACCCATTGTTTTTACCCATTGGATTATGTGTGCTAATTCTATACTCGAAATTTGGTAAATACATCAAACATATATATAATTCTAAATAATCGAGTGTCAGGTTCTCGAAAGGTTCTCAAATCGTCCAAAATAATTTCGTGTAAGAAAACCAATGGAAATTTTTATTGATTTATTTTTTCTCTTTTTTCATACAAAATATTTTTTAGTGTTTTGAGAACCTGTTGAGAACCGGTTGATAGTAAATAATGATATTTCGAATATATGTTTATTTACGACTCTTACGACGTGTCTTTATGTGTTTATTCTTATTAGAATGCTTATTAGTTTTCTTTGATTTCCTCATACGACGAGTCTTACGCTTACCACCTTTAGTTGTTCGGGATAAACTAATTAATGCTTCAGCTGCTTCATTTATTTCTACTAATTTTATTGCTTCTTGGATTTCTGCTTCCTCAGCTCTGTCAGCCCGGTCTTTTACTCTTCTACTTCTTGGTGTATCTGATGTTATGGTTGGTTCATCTTGTATTGGCTCATAAGCATATCCTTTTTTTAGATATGGTCTGGAACTAGAACTAGAGCTGGAACTAGAACTGGAAGATGGAAAAGAAATTTCTCCATTTTGAATAGATACTTCTTCAGTTCTACCATCAGAATATGTCATCTTACCCTTTACGGTTTTGCCATCTTTGAAATCTCCTTCATATACATTGCCATTAGTATCTGTCTGCTTACCCTTTCCGTTTGGCTTGCCATCTTTCCAATCTCCTTCATATACAGTGCGATTAGCATATGTCATCTTACCCTTTACGGTTTTGCCATCTTTGAAATCTCCTTCATATACATCGCCATTAGCAAATGTATACTTACCCTTTCCATTCCTCTTGTCGTCTTTGAAATCTCCTTCATGTACATTACCATTCTTATATGTCATCTTACCTTTTCCATGTCTCTTGCCATCTTTGAAATCTCCTTCATATACAGTGCCATCAGGAAATGTATATTTACCCTTTCCGTTTGGCTTGCCATCTTTGAAATCTCCTTCATATACAGTGCCATCAGCATATGTCGTCTTACCCTTTACGGTTTTGCCATCTTTGTAATCTCCTTCATATACATTGCCATTAGTATCTGTCATCTTACTCTTTCCGTTTGGCTTGCCATCTTTCCAATCTCCTTCGTATACTTGGCCACTAGCATGTGTCATCTTACCCTTTCCGTTTGGCTTATCATCTTTGTAATCTCCTTCATATACAGTGCCATCAGGAAATGTATGCTTACCCTTTCCGTGTATCTTGTCATCTTTCCAATCTCCTTCATATATAACACCATTAGCATATGTCATCTTACCCTTTCCGTTTGGCTTGCCATCTTTCCAATCTCCTTCGTATACATTGCGATTAGCATATGTCATCTTACCCTTTCCGTTTGGCATGTTATTTTCAAAATCTCCTTTATACTCTGAACCATCATCAAATTTATATATTTTACTACTTTCTGAACCAGTTAAATCTATTACCTCTCTCGGTCTTTTACTTGAAGATAACAATGAAAACATCTATATATTTATAACACATAATAAATTAACTAAATACATTAAAATGAATATCTTCATGAAGGTTCTCGAGGGGTTCTCAAATCGTCCAAAATAATTTCGTGTAAGAAAACCGATGGAAATTTTTATTGATTTATTTTTTCTCTTTTTTCATACAAAATA
>CEOO01004316.1_pt1 | contig 10289 bp, 12 predicted proteins | sample 530321 | NCBI WGS metagenome assembly CEOO01 (sample SAMEA2619927, study PRJEB7988) | marine metagenome | biome: marine biome (ENVO:00000447); feature: surface water layer (ENVO:00002042); material: "saline water (ENVO:00002010), including plankton (ENVO:xxxxxxxx)" | depth 5 m
GTTCAATGGAACATGTCACCAGAAACTATTATTGATGGTTGGACACCAGGTGTAACACCTGACTCATGTCTTAGTCGTTCTAATCCAAAGCCACCTGGTGATGATGTCATGGGTTGTAATGGTGTATCATTTCGTAAAGATAAGTTTGGTGTTCTACCAAACCTTATTGTTGACTATTATGCTGAACGTTCTGAAATCAAGAAAAAGATGTTGGCTGCTCAGCAAGAACGTCAAGGTGTAGATCCAAGTCAAAAGCAAGAAATCTATCGTATTGAACGTGATATGAATCGATATGAAAATCAGCAAATGGCTATTAAGATTATGATGAACAGTCTCTATGGTGCACTTGGTAACAAGTACTTTAGATACAATGATGTCTCTATGGCTGAAGCTATTACACTCACTGGTCAAACAGCTATTCGTTGGGCTGAACAGGCTGTAAATGAAACCATGAATAAGGTAATGAAAACTGATGGAACAGATTATGTTATCGCTATTGATACTGATAGCTTGTATATTAATTTTGGCCCTATGGTTAGACTATTAAAACCAAAAGATCCTGTAAAGTTTCTTGATCAAATATGCCAAGAGCACTTTGAACCTAAGATTGCTGAATCATACAAAGAACTATTTGACTCATTCCAATGTGCACGTCCACGTATGGAAATGGGCCGTGAAGTTATTGCTGATGTCGGTATATGGACTGCAAAGAAAAGGTATATCCTCAACGTCCATAACTCTGAAGGCGTACAATATGCTGAACCAAAACTCAAGATTATGGGTATTGAAGCTATCAAATCATCTACACCATCTGAATGCCGGCAGGCTCTCAAAGAGATCTTTAAGGTTATTGTGACTGGTTCTGAAGATAAGACGCAAGATGCTATACGTAGTTTCCGTAATCACTTCTTTACTCTACCAGCTCATGAGGTAGCATTCCCAAGGTCAGTATCTGACATTAACAAGTGGGTTCGTAAGAAAGATGTCTATGCCAAAGGTACACCCATACACGTACGTGGTGCTATCTTACACAACAATGCAATTCAAGGTGAGCTTACAAACAAATATGAACTCATCCAAAACGGCGACAAAGTCAAGTTTGCTTATCTCAAACTGCCTAACCCACTTCGAGAAAACGTAGTGTCGTTCAAAGACTTTTTACCACCTGAGCTTCAGCTCGACAAATACATAGATTATGAAACACAGTTTCAAAAGACGTTCCTAGATCCTATTGAGCCAATCTTAGTAGCTCTTGGCTGGTCTCATGAACGTAAAGCATCATTGGAGGACTTCTTTGTATAAGCAAACAATTAAAGAAAAGATACGTCAAAGGCGATCACAAATGCTTGTCCATTCATATATCTACTATGAGAAAGATAGTAACATTGTGGACGATCATACTTGGCAAAGATGGGCTGATGAGTTAGCTGAACTCCAAGATGCAAATCCACAAGACTGTAAAATAGATTTTTATGATAAGGAGTTTGAAGGTTGGGACGGAACTAGTGGAGCATTCCTCCCATTAAAAGATCCGAAAGTTATTGCAAAAGCAGAGAAAATACTCCTTTACAATGACGCAAAAACGTGATATAATATACAAAATTGAAGGAGACAAAGATGTCTAAAGACTGGGTTAAAGATATTCATGAAATGCACGAAAAGTACGGTGTAGGTGAATGGATGGGACACCGTGAACTAAACAATGATAGAGAACTGCTTCAACAGTTTCTTGATTTTCGTATTAAGTTTTTGAAAGAAGAACTTGATGAAACCGCTAAAGCTGTACAAGAAAAAGATCCTGAAGAGATCGTTGATGGTCTTATTGATCTTTGCGTTGTGGCAATTGGTACTCTTGATGCTTTTGGTGTAGATGCGCATAAAGCATGGGATGAAGTATTGAAAGCCAATATGGCTAAAGAAGTTGGTGTTAAGGAAGAACGTCCTAATCCACTAGGGTTACCTGATTTGGTAAAGCCTGAAGGTTGGGAAGCACCAAGCCACGAAGGAAACCATGACCTGCTCGCTCACACTTTTTAAGACAGTATATGATACAAAAACAAATGATCGTCTTGACTTTGTAGATTTTGACGCTTTTGAAAAGAGTTTATATGAACTCTCAAAGCGACCTTTTGAAACAAAGAAGGACGCAATACTAATGTCTCCTGCCACTTACAAACCAGAAACAACTCGTAAAAATGATAATGTTGTTGAATGGTCTGGTTGGTGTGCAGTTGATGTTGACGAACACAAATTTGAAGGAGATTTACAGAATGAGCTTTGCCGTTTATATGGTCGTTGGCGCTATGTTTGTTATTCTACTGCAAGCAGTACCATTGATCATCCGAAGTTCCGCCTTGTCTTCCCAATTGCAGGAAGTGTTGAAGGAGTACGAATCAAAGCATTCTGGTACGCTCTCCAAACAGAATTGGGATCGATCGGAGATAGACAAACTAAAGATCTTAGTCGAATGTATTACATCCCAGGCCAGTATGCTAACGCATACAACTTTATTTTCAGTAATGTTAACGGTTCTTATATATACGCAGATGATCTAATTAAAAAGCATCCTATGCTGGAAAAGACAACTGGTAAAACATTCTTTGATAGACTACCAAAAGAAATCCAAGAGCAAATTGTTACTCATCGTAAAAATCAAGCTGATAATGTAAATATCACTTGGTCATCTTATCATGACTGTCCATTTGTAAATAAACGATTGGTTAGTGAATATAAGTCTATTAATGAAACTGGTTGGTATCATGGACTATATCGTATCATGGTATCTATTGCAGCTAATGCTATTAAAAAAAGCTATCCAATTACAGCTCATGAAATTGCTGAGTTATGTAAGGAAATAGATAATGAAACCGGCCAATGGTATGACAACCGGCCACTTGAAAAGGAGGCGGATCGGGCAATCGAATTCGTATATCAAAATGCTTAACTTAAAAGACTATCTAACTGGTGCTTGGTTTGTACCACACACAGAAATCAAACCACGAGCTAAATGGCAATACAATGGTATTATCAAACAGGCTGAAAGGACTCAAGATCCTAGAACACCTGAAAAGATTTGGAAAGATACTTACAATTCTATTGCTTGTGAAATTGGTATTGCAAAGGCTTTACCAAATGGCGAAGTGAATGAACAAGCCTTTGACCATACTGACATAAGCACATGGGGCTATGACGTTATGGCTATGGGAACTAGATTTGAAATTAAATATCAAAAGTTTGCTGAAGATTGGTACTCAATGACCAACACAATTGCAAACAAAATCAACGATAGATACAATCAAGGTGGGTTTGACTACTTAATTACTGCAAGTACACGTGAAGAAGGTGATGGACTTGAAGTATGGCCTAGGTTACTTATCAATCCAAAGACATTCAAAAACAATATCTTCAAATCGCACTATGATAACTATAAGCCTCTAGTCTATAATCAGTATGTAGCACGAACTGATAAAGAGTGCCAGATCTTTAATGAAGGTATTATAAAAAAGTTGAAAGAAAGTGAAAATAAACCTTTACAATATGCATAAAGTGTGTTATAATATATGTATAAAATGATAAAAGGAAGGAAATCACATGTCTTATCACTACAAAGTTTTAGAAGATGTTCTCAAGAATATTGCCAAAGATGGCTCAACTGAAAACATCTACGACCAAGTTGATCGTCTCACAACTGATGAAATCCGTAAGTTGCGTGACCTTATAACTATTGTTGACCAAGCAGGTGTCGACAAAATCTATGACCAAGGAGAATACGTATAATGAAAGAATCACTCAAAGTTCTTCAAGAATGCGCTGAAGTTCAGACTAAAAAGTCTAACGATTATCAAAATCCAAACTCGCGCATTAAGCAGCCCGATTATTATCCTCGTGGCTGTGCAACTATTCTTGATCAGATGTATGGCAAAATTCTGCGTATGCAATCTGTTCTTGAAGCAATGGAAGGTGATAACTATGCACCTAACTTCGAATCACTAGAAGACTCAGCCAAAGATCTTATTAACTATTCTACATTCTTTGTTGCATATTCTCGTGGCAAAATGGATGGACAAGATCCAAACAGAGACTTCTTAAACAAACCAAAGGTTACTTCTAATGAGAATGTATAGTGTATCAGATATTCGTCAATTGTTTATTGACGAACTGAATGACAAAGCATTCACAATAGATCGCAATGGTCAAAAGACCATTGAGCTCATCGGCGCTTCCTTCCTCGCCGATGAGCCGGCGATCTTTGGCGAAGTCAATAAAGATTATGTAGATGCTGAACTACGTTGGTACGAGTCAGAGTCTACAAACATTTACGATATTTACGAAGATGAAAAAGACCCACCATTAGCTTGGCAACAAAGTGCTAATCGTCATGGTGAGATTAATTCAAACTATGGTTTTCTTATTTGGAATAATAGATTCCATTGTCAATATGAACGTGCCCTTGAAGAGCTAGAAGAGAATCCAGACTCTCGTAGAGCTATTATGATTTACAATCGTCCTGATATTTGGATGGAGTATAATGAAAATCAAAAGAATGACTTTATTTGTACCAATGCTGTTTGCTATTATATCCGTAATGAAGAACTTCAAGCTGTAGTTCAAATGCGATCTAATGATGTAGTCTTTGGCTATAAGAATGATTATGCTTGGCAACAATATGTACTTGAGTCATTAGCTAATGACCTTGGTATTCAACCAGGCTTTATTCAGTGGCAAGTTCAAAACTTACATGTATATGAAAGGCATTTTCATCTTGTCAAATAAATGGGATCTTAGATTTTTAGATTTAGCTAGACGTATTAGTACTTGGTCAAAAGACCCGTCACGCCAAATTGGTGCTATTGCAGTAAAGAATAGAAATGTAATTGCTCAAGGCTATAATGGCTTTCCAAGAGGAATTGATGATAATGAGAGGTATAATAACAGAGAAGTAAAATACAAATATGTTGTACATGCAGAAATGAACTGTATATACAATGCAAGTTTTAATGGTGTGTCATTAGTTGAAAGTGACTTTTATGTACATGGTTTACCAGTATGTAGTGACTGTGCTAAAGGTATTATTCAAGTGGGTGTAAATTGCGTATATATGCCACAACAAGATATACCTGACCATTGGATAGAATCGTGGGACTTGACACGTTCCATGTTTGATGAAGCGGGAGTAAAATGGAAATTTCTACCTGTATAACTACTAACGTGAGCTACTCCACTCCGGACAAATTTCTCACGGTAATAAACTGATATAAAGGAGACAGAAATGTCAAAAACAAAAATTAAAGTCGGTATTGTAGGTATCGGCAACTGCGCAAAGTCCCTTGTCGAGGGCATTCAATACTACAATGAAAATCCTGAAGATACCGTAGGTCTTATGTATCCTGATATTGGAGGATACCAAGCTAAAGATATTGAATTCGTAATTGGATTTGATGTTGATAGGCGTAAAGTAAATAGACCGTTGGCTGAAGCTTTAAGAGCAGAACCAAATTGTGCAATGAATCATGTTGCTTCAATTGATGATACATCAAACGGTTTTGGCTGTATTAAGCCAGGTGCTATGGTTTATTCTGGTCCTGAGTATGATGGTATTGCACCTCATATGCTTGATTATCCAGAAGAAGTATCATTTAGAACTGGTGCTGAAGGTCATCTTTCATTTGATGAAATTAAAGATTTGCTTATTGCAGCCGATGTTGATGTTGTTATCAACTACCTTCCTGTTGGATCTGAAAGAGCTTCAGAATATTATATGGATGCATCTATTAAAGCTGGATGTCATTTTGTAAATTGTATTCCAACTCTTATTTCAACTAAGCAAACTCAAAGGGTTGAGCAAAAGTTTATTGATGCAGGTCTTACAATTGTCGGATCTGATATGAGATCAGCTTGGGGAGCATCTAGAATGTCTGAAGTACTTCAAGGTGCTATGCTAGACTCTGGTCTTATGGTTACACAACACATCCAAACTAATATGGCTGCTGGTTCTACTCAAGGACAAGAACATATTAGGACTGGACGTACTGCTAACACAGACTTCCTCAATATGGCTAAAGTTGAAAGACTACATAATAAGCATATCTCAAAAGAGAATGTATTGAAAGGTCAGAATAGCGTACGTGATACTGGTACTGCTGGTATGACTTTGTTTGCTGGTCCTTCACTTACAGTACAGCAAAAGCCTGGTGGAGACTATATTGGCTCTGATCAGAAGATTGCTAACTTTGATATAGTTGCTTATGGCTTTGGTGGAGCTAGGTATGAAATGACTGCTAGGTTGGCAGTTCAAGACTCACCTAACTCTGGTGGAGTTGTAGTATCGGCTATTAGGTTTTGTAAAGTAGCTGCTGAAATGGGTGTTGTTGGTTACCTTCGTGGTCCATCAGCTTGGACACAAAAAACTCCACCACTTCAGCTAAAAACTGATGAAGCTAAATCTGAATGTGATGCTTTGGCAAATAGAGAATTAACTGATCTTACTGAAGCTCAGCATATCGATAATGATCCTATTGCTAAAGAATTGCCATATACATTCCAAGCAGGGAAAACTGATTATGCGTAATGAGCCTGGTTTAATCAATTCGTTTGATATTGATGGTGTGATTTATATGGGGAATTACGGAGGAGTATTTCCTGGTGAACATGATATTATTATTACGGGTAGATCAAAAGAAGAAGAGCCAGAGACTACGGCTATGCTTCTTTCAAAAGGTATAACTAATCAGGTGTTCTTTAATGCAACACCATTTGATGAAAAGACAAGAGAGAGCTCTGGCCGGCATAAAGGCCAGACTCTTTTTTATCTAGAAGAAATTGGTTATAGGTTTGGAATACATTATGAAGATGATCCAGTTCAAGCTGAGATTATTAGAAAAATGATGCCACATATTAATGTGGTACTACTACAACATGAATTAGTTGAGAAAGAGAATGTAAGACATGTCTGGAATAACACTGGAGACACTGAGAAAGACGAGAGACCCAAACAACTTTCGTTATTTTAATAAATGGGTTCTTGAATTTTTTAGAAGAGAGGCACTAAGAGAGTCTAATAGACTTGATGAGTATCAGTATTCTGAAGAGTTCGGTCCAGCTATGAGACAAGAAGTTTCATACTGGAATCCTAATCGTTCCAAACATGCCGAGGTGTACTGGTTAGAGAATTTTGTCTTTAATCAGGACATCTCAATGCGCAATAAAATTCTAAATGCTATGGCAGTAAAGTTTGTTGGTATGCCAACACTTACGTTAGTTGCCGCAGACTCTACTAATTATGCAGATGTTATTGACTTTGATACTTATAAACAAAAAGGTGATTATTATCATTGGATCAATAACAATCTAGATACTAATAAAAATAAGATGAAAGTGTGGGGTGCAACTCAACTTCAAACATCTCTTCAAACAGCAGCTCGTAATTTTTGTAGACAAGAAGATAATGATCCAGATCAAAAGTTTAGATTATCTCATATGATAAGATGGATGGGACATTTAGATGATCTTGGTATGAGTAAAATAGTACAAGATCCAAACAATAAGCTTGGAGATGTATGTGACTGGTTTGCTACACATCGTGGTATTGGTCCGTACTTCTCATATCACCCACCATGCAACTTTTCACGATGTGATGATCTACCTAATATTGATGAAGATGATAACTATTGCTTAGTAGGTCCTGGTGCTAAACGTGGACTTGAATATGTGTTTCCAGAAGTTAAGTTTAAAAATAATGAAATTATGGAAGCATATATATTAGCTGTAAGAGATCACCAACATGAGTTTTTTGAAATGACTGATAGTGAAGCAGCTTTTTATAAAGAGAACTTAGAACGTGGTGGCAATTTAACTACCTTTGGTACTGAAATCACATTCTGTCAGTTTAATTGTTTCCTTGGTATTATGGATAATGATAAAGCACAAACCAAAAGAATGTTACCACTAACATTTGATTCGTTTGTTGAAATTGCAGAAGACTTAAAGAAAAGATTAGCACCTTCACCACTTGAAGCTTTTATGGTTTAAGGGTTTACAAATGATCAAAAGTGTGTTATAATATAAATATTATGAAAGCAATACTAAACTGTCCATTTATTCCGGTAGCTACTCGTATGGCATCACATAGAGGTGCACAAGGAGCAATCTATGCGGATATGATTCGCCAAACTGGTGTTGATATTGATGTCAACTGGTCTGGTAAAATTGAAGATCATAATCAATACGATGTCATGTATGTATATCATGGCAATGATTGGTCGGGAGGTATGAATGTATTTGGTGGTGTAAAGGGTTTTCCTTATGCTTTTAATACTCGTAACTTCTCGAAATTTAAAGGTAAAGTCTATTCACTTGCTATCGATTTTCCACCATATCATGAAATGATACAGGAAAGAATAGATAAGGCAAAAGAAAAAGGTAATGAGATTCAGCCTGAATGGTTGGATGTCGATGTTGCTAATCTCAAACGAATGTATGAGACAGCAGAAACTATCAAATGGGTAGAAAAAACCCGCAACCTTGTTATTGGTGATAGCCATTCTATTTGCATGTATCGTCCTGGTTGGATGATTAATAGTGTACCGTTTAAAACTTTGAATGGCGCATTAAATGATGGTCTTGTTACATACATAGAAAGTGTTGGAGAACCAGATATCGATTTTGATACTGTTGAATGCTATTTTGGTAACATTGATATTCGTCATCACTTATGTAGAATTGAAGGTAACCACCTAGAAAATACTAGGGCTTTAGCAGATAGATATATAGAAGCAGTTGAATCGTTACCTGTAAAGAACGTCGCCATTTATGAATTATTGCCTATTGAAGACGAATCTCGCAAATTGCCTAAGTCTGGTTATTATAAAGACAAACCATTTTGGGGTTCATGGGAAGAACGTAACGAATGCCGTTTAGTATTTAGAGAACAATTAGAGATGAGAGCAACCCATGCGAAAATAATTCGATGGGTTGACGGTCTTACAAATAAGAATGGTCAACTTGATTTTGATTATATGGAAAAGCCGCAGTCAATTCATTTATCGAGAGAATCCTATCCACATTGGACTGGACAAGAAAACAAGACTGCTAGCTTAGAGGAGTTTTTTGTATGAAATACGCAAGTATAGTTCCGCTTATTGGCGGAGAGACCATTGCAATGCAGAACGTTGTTGGTAAGAAACCAGAGTACATTTTAAGTTACTCAGCTTTTGAGGCCAATGACACACAACTAGTGGAGTACTATGATAAACAAGTTCCTTACTATCACTTGGACGGTGATATGCCATCTTCTCTTTCTAGGGTTGATGTTATTAACACCGTTTGCCCTTGTGCTGGTCTATCTAGCCTTAGTCCTTCAGCATCTTCTACTAATGCTAACAATGATTGGATGCTGGCTACCGCACGTTATGTCTTGGGGGATCTCAAACCTAAAGTATTCTGGGGCGAAAATGCACCAAGATTGGCTAGCAAAATGGGAGAGCCGATTGTTGAAACACTTCGAAAAATTGGCAGAGAGAATGGATACACTTTTAGCATTTATAAAACGAAATCTATACTTCATGGATTAAGCCAAGTAAGAGATAGAACATTCTATTTCTTTTGGGAAGGAAATAAAATTCCAAAGTTGGATTATATCCATAGGAATCATGAGCGTATTGAAGATACTATACGCAATGTTGAACTGCGTGAAGATGACCCTATGAATATATTGACCAACAAACGAACTCCATCAGAGAACCCTTTTTACAAATATGTATTAGAAGAATTGAATGGAGGAATCACTCATAGTCAATTCCAAGATAAGATTGTAAGAAGTACCAATCCTCTTGATGAGATTGAAAAGGCTGGTGTTAAGTATCGCACTGTTAGTAAGTGGATGACTAAACATGGCTATGAAAATGAAGCTGGTAAATGCATTCGTATGCATGACAAACTAGCATCTGGTGGTAATATTATGCGTAAGACTACAGAGATTCCAAAAGATTATATTGGTGCCTTTGTAGGTCATATGCCATCATCACTTACGCACCCAGACGAAGATAGATACCTCACAATCAGAGAGTGTCTTGCAATTATGAAACTACCTGGTGATTTTATGTTACAAGGTGGACTAAAAAATCTAAATCATATCTGTCAAAATGTTCCTGTTACTACAGCTGAAGATATGGCTGAAGTAGTAGACTCTTTTGTACACGGAAGACTTGATAATCAAATGATTGATAGTGAGTTTGTTATCCAATGTAATAAAACAAAATCAATGCATTATGAAAAAACTCCTGTACAATTGG
>CEOO01029432.1_pt1 | contig 10268 bp, 10 predicted proteins | sample 530321 | NCBI WGS metagenome assembly CEOO01 (sample SAMEA2619927, study PRJEB7988) | marine metagenome | biome: marine biome (ENVO:00000447); feature: surface water layer (ENVO:00002042); material: "saline water (ENVO:00002010), including plankton (ENVO:xxxxxxxx)" | depth 5 m
CTTTTAGATTTCTTATTTTTCTTTTTTGTTTGCTTCTTTTTATTTTTTTTTGTTTTTCTATTTCTTTTTTTTGTTTTTCCACCTGTTTTTATAGTAGGAGAATATGGAGAATTTATAGTAGGAGAATATGGAGAAGAATATGAAAAAGGGTGTGGGCTAATTGGACCTGTATTTTGTCTTTTTGGAGGTGATTCGAAATTTGAAGGTGATTCGAAATTTGGAGGTGATTCGAAATTGAATATTTTTGGTTCTCTTTGTATTCTAAAGGGCTCATCATCTTCATCCATATTCATTGGATTAAAGTTTAAAGAAGGAACTTCAAATGAATTATAAGAGCGTTTTGATGGTTTATTCCTATTCTTTAACCCTTCTGCTCTTTGCTTCTTTCGTACTACTTTATCATCTAAGTAAGCATTAGTAATTGGTTCATCAAAATTATCAGTTAATTTTTCGCCATTTTTATCTGTTACTTTATCTACATTTATATGTTCTATTAATATTAATTTATCAATTCCATTATTTAATGCAACTTCTGCATGAAATTCACCACCACTATCAGTTTTCATTTTATTCATTGCATATCCATCATATCCAAGACTACATATATATTCACATACATCATAATCATTGTCTGCAATTGAAACACGCTGCTTGTTACCTTCATCATCATATCTAATAAATTTATTAAATTTATCTTTCATATCTTTATCTAATCCTGTAAAAAAAGGATCATCTTCCTCAATTTCGTCAATTGCAAGTAAATTGAGGTCACGATTTAAACGATATTTGCTGGGATAACCATATTGAAACACATTAGGTAAATCTAATGCATACCATTGAATACCTATTAAATCTTCTAATGGAAGACCTGGAGTTTCACTTCCACGATATAAAAAAATCCCTGGTTTAGCTTCTAGAGTATATGTAGGATTACCTCCATGTTTTCTAACATATTTTGGTAACTTAGTAACTGGAAAATCTTTTGGATATTTTTTAACTTCTTGATTATCATCTATTTTTCCTTTTGAAGCACTAGGTGATCTATAAGGTGAACTATAAGGTGAACCAAAATTCATATATATTAATCACTTGAAAATAATCTTCGTAAATTAATGGCTTCAATATTATATTCTTGTCTTTCAAAAATCTTTTTTATCATATTATTATCTCTAAATCTTACTGTATATTGCTGTTGAATATTATTTCGTCCAATTCTTCCCATTGCCTGAATAATCTTTTGTTGTGTCAAATTTCCAAGGTCCTTACCAATAAACCCGTGACAAAATTGATAATTGGTTCCATAAATATAATCTGAAGAGGCTATAATAATAAATAATCGTTGTTCTTCTGCAAGTTGTTTGATAATCTCTACATAATCTTTATTGTTATGCAATGAAAACAAACCAATTCCTAGCAACAATAACACTTTACAGTAATTTTCAACAGGAAGAGCCATAATCTTCTTTGTCATTTCTTCCCCTATGCTAGAAACATATGCATTTTCATATACCTCACCAGTCGGTGTCCAAAACTTTTGATGAGATACACTATTTGGACTATAACGAGACTCTAATGAAACATAATAGATCTTTTTTCTTAATTTATCAATTTGTGATTGAATTTTATAAGCCTCATTTGACATTTTTGAACTTTCCTTGCCATCTTTCTTCTTAGAACTATCATCATCTTGTCCGTCATTTTTTTCAAGGAAACAACTAGACTTTTCCAATTTTTCTATTTCCTTTACTAACTCATTATTATGAGCTATTTTTAAAAGAATATTTTCAAAAATCTCTTTTGGAATATTTGTATTTTGAATATAAAAGTTGCCTATTTTCTCAACATCATCAGCTAGAAAGATGGTAGGACCATCAGTTAAAGTATAAGCATCAGATGTTGTTAGTGAAATTCCAGTTGAATTATGATTTTTATTTGGAACATTTCCATATGTATAAGTAGCCATACGAGAAAGGGGTTGTCCTTCTTTACTTTTTTGATAATCCAAACTCTTTGTTCTTTGCAATTCTTGATTTTCTATACCAAATTTCTTTGTCTTCTTAGTATTAAAATATTTGTATATTGTTTCATATTTTTCAGGAAGAATATGCTTTAATAATTCAATATAATATTCTTTCACATTATTCATGGTGACATTTAAAACATTATTTTCAAAATAATCTGTTATACTATATCCCTCTTGAATACATTCTCCATGATTAACAAATTCAATAAAATCTACTATTTCTTGCAAATCCATATACCTCATAATTGTTTTATTGTTTTGAATATAATTGGCTGTTTCAATAATTTCATTATAAGTTGAATATAAATAATGAGGAAGACTATTATAACCATCTTTATCTAGTATAGATATACTCTTTTTACAATCATAACTTGATACAGAATACATTTCACCTGTATTTTCATAATCTATAAACTTATTACGAAAATCTTGTTCTATCTGAATCAATTCATCACGCTCTGGTAATGTTGCACAAGACAAAACAACAGTAGGTATTAAATTTTGTTTCCAATTGTTCTTAATTACACTATGAAGTTCATGGTTTTCATAATCTAGAGTAATTGTTGGCTCATCCCAAAATGTCACAATCTTGTCAGCTGAATTAAATGCTAACATATAATGCATACAAGTTACATACGATTGCACATCACATATCATTATTTCAACATTATCACCTACACTGTTATTTACCTTGAAAATTCCACCTGAATGCCAATCTTTTTTATAATCCTTAGCTGCGAAATAATGTAATCTAATATCTGATGCTGTCTGACAACCAAAACCAAATGCAATCTTTTTACTAACAGAAATCGCTGATTTTGCAAGTGCTAATCCTATATGTCTAGCAACACATACGAAAATTACTCTATATTTTTCTGATATACCTATAGGAGTCAATGTTTTTCCTGTTCCTGTAGGAGCTGTGTATAATATTAATCTTGGTTGAACCATATCTCCTTTTAGCATTTGAAATAGTTGCTTTTGATGAGTAAATAATTGGTTATCTTCATACTTTAGCAAATCTGTATTATTTTCAATTAATTCATATGCATGTTTTACAATGTCTGTTATAGCCACTTTCTCTTTTATAAAATCAATAACCTCATTGCAAAAAGACAATACATATCTATTAATATCTTTTATATTTTTTTGTAGCAAATTAATCAATGTATAATAATGAAAGATGTATTTTCTATTTTTTTTATGATGATACCTCAAAATATTACAAGACAATTCTATCAAGAAATACTCAAATATCTTATCCTTATTACCATCTATTGATGTTTGAAAATTTTGAATACGAATACTATCACTACTTTTTAAACTTTTCAACTCTTTTCCTTGATGTAACGATGTCTCTAACAACCCTTGTAATTTTTCTGTGCTACCATATTTTTTTATATATTTTTTAACAATATCATGAAAATAATTACTATACAAATAATACTCCATTTCTTCCGATTTTTCTGTTTTTATAAATTGAAATAATGATACATTTTTATTTTCACAAATGTTTGGGTTATGAAAGCCATTTACAATTAAGTTCAATATATACTTTTCAGAATCTGATACGGGTTTTTCTAACCCGTCCCACTCGTGTTTTGATAACTTATTTTGAGAAAAATCCATATTGAATACTTTAATACTTATAATTAATAAAATAATTTTAATCAATTTTTCGGTATAACTTATTTAAATGTTTCTTCTTATTTATTAACTAATGTTTTCAAATTTATTTCAAACCAATTATCAATATATTGGTTTTGAAGATATACTAATTGCTATAAAAGAAAACCATAAATATATTATATTAAACACATTATCACATGATGAACAAAATGTATTAATCAAAAATACGATTTTATCAACAGAAGAAGAAAATATAATTAATTCTCTTATTGATAAAAATGAACATATTTTGAAAACTATAATTATTTATGGAAAACATAATTGTGATAATGAAACTGAAAATAAATATAAAAAATTAAAGAATTGTGGCTTTACTAACATAAATATATACAAAGGTGGTCTATTTGAATGGCTACTTTTACAAGAAGTTTATGGGTTTAGTAATTTCCCTACTTCGTCCAGAGATATTGACATTTTAAAATACAGACCTCCAAAAGTTTTTGGTAATAATTTACTGACTTACTAATTTCGTATATTTTTTTTATAATTTTTAACAAAAATATATATAGAAATGAGTTATATTTTGTATTTAGCATATTTCATTATAGTATGCTTGATTATTTATTATTTATATTTTCATACAGAAATTTTTATTCAAAATATACCAAAAATTATTATTCAAACATGGAAAACAGATACTATTCCAGATAAATATACCACTTACGTGAAAACATTAAAAGAATTACATCCCGATTATCAATACATATTTTTTACTGATGAAGAAATTGAACAATTTTTAAAAAACAACTATCCACAATATTACGAAACCTATAAAAAACTTCCTATTAAAATACAGAAAATAGATTTTTTTAGATATATTGCTATTTATCACTATGGAGGATTTTACTTAGACCTTGATATGAAATGTCAAGAAAAATTTGATACATTATTACAACATTATTGTGTATTTCCTGTTGATGATTATATAAAACATAGAGAACACATGCATAGATATAAAAATTTTTACAATAATAATCAACATTTTTTGTTAGGACAATACGCATTTGCTAGCGTGCCTAGACATCCTTTTTTAAAAATATTAATTGATAATATTCATCAAAATATAAACACATATATTAAACATGTAAATGCAGACAGCGATGAATATGTTTATCAAACTACCGGTCCTGATTTTGTTACTTTAAAATATATGCAATATAAAAATAAACATGACATCTTCATATTAGATAACAAAAAAAGACAATGCTTTGGAGATTATGCTCAACATCTTTGTATGGGAAGTTGGAAATAAAAAATTGATTCTTTATTTTTATTGTTTTACAATTATATATAGAAATTATGCCCGTTGTATTATCTATTGAAGGAAATATTGGTTCCGGAAAATCCACTATTTTGAAATTTTTGAAAGAAAATAACACCAATAATGACATTATTTTCTTAAAAGAGCCTGTTGATAAATGGGAAAATATTAAAGATGTTGAAGGGACTACTATTTTAGAGCATTTTTATAAAGACCCATCTAAACATGCTTTTATGTTTCAAATAATGGCTTTTGCTACAAGAATGCAAATACTTAAAGATACAATTAAAGAAAACCCTCATTGTAAAATTGTTATTTGTGAAAGATCTATTTTAGCAGACCAACAGGTCTTCGCCAGTATGCTTCATTACGATAATCTTATTGATAAAATGGGTATTACTATTTACAATACAATGGCTAATAATTATTTAAAAGAATATCCTTTAAATGGAATCATTTACATTGATGCAGAACCCGATATTTGTTCTACACGAATTAAGACAAGAAACAGGAATGGAGAAGATAATATTGGAGTTGAATATCTAAAAAAATGTAAATTATACCATGATGAATGGTTATTGACATATCCAAAATATAACGCAGTTCCTGAAACCACCACTAATAATACTACACTATTACACATCAAGACTAATCAGTCTGCTAATTTTAACAGCGAGAATGACATTTCTAAAATATGGTTGCGAGAAATTCAACAATATATTAATTCATTCCTATAAAAAATTGATAATAATAAATCCTTTTTTTATTATCAAAATACTAGCTCACACCATGTCCAGAAACGATAAATTTAAACAATCCTTTAAGCAGTTCCTTAACCATAACTTTGGTTTATATAGCACAACTATTTATGATACATGTCAAAAATTAAATTATCAGGATAATAGAGGAAGCTTTCATCAATATAGTTTTCATATACCATCTAAATATTTTCATATATTAGACTCGTGTTATTCCGAACCAGATGGTGACAATTATACTGATTCTCTTTCTTTATTAGCATACGGTATAGAACATGTAAATAATGCCGAAATGCATAAAAAGATTGTTAAAAAATTAAAAATTGCAGCAGGGTTAAAAAAAATATTAACCACTTTTTACGAACCATTCACCACTTCTTCACAGAACTGCGTGCATATTGGATATAGAAATGTCAATCCGAAAAATTATTGTAGAGAATATGATTTTAACCCAATTAGTGTTTCTACCTCAGATAATAATGTATATCATTTAAAACACATATTGCAACATTGGCTTACTGAAAATCATTCTATTAGGCGTGATGACAGTATGTATGAATGTATCTCTATGGACCATGCAGATGCTATGTTATTTGATGACACAACCAACAACTTATATTTTCATGTTTATGTTTCATATACTAATGGACAAAATCTTCCTTTTCCTATTACTTTCTCCTTGGAAGACACCATTAAACAACTCAAAGATGAAAACACATACTTAAGTCATAAACAACGAACAATGCGTAATGAAATGGCCGCTATGGAAAGTTCTTTTCTAAGAAGGATTAGAAGACTTAATAATGGTATTAGAGAAAAAGAAGAAAAATATAATCATGATGTAACCGCTTTATTAAAAAAAAGTGCTAATGATAATTTACATTTAACTAATAAAATAAGAGAGTATTATTCTCATGGAAAAGAAGAACAATGCTCTGTTTGTTTTGACCCGATAAAAACCTCCAATTTATATGTTCCTCCTTGTTGTCATTTCTTATGTAACGATTGTGCAGATGGTTGTATCAAGTTAAACGGTAAATGCCCTCTTTGTAGAGAACTTATCTACAAAGAGAAAGATGAAAATCTAATAATAAATAACACAGAAGATGGAATTAGTCTTTAATTAAACTTAACTACAATTTTTACATTCTCCTTTTTAATACATTTACAAGCGGAAACTGAGAGCTCTTCTCTCTTTTTTCTTGTTTTATTATCTGCTTCTCCTCTATTTTTTGATGTGCTATTACGACTATTCATATCTGTTTCTATTGCATGATAGTTTTTATCTATAAAATCTAAAATATTATTTTCTATTGCCCATTTAAAAAAATTTAATTGACCAATTGTTGTTTCCATTTGTTTTGTATTATCATAAGGAATCGTTATTCTTTCCCATCTACAAAAAGGATCAAACCTCTTTTTAGAATAAGCTTTTAATTTTAGTTTATAATCATTATAAACCTTAAAACGATGTTCATCATTTAAACTATACATTGTATAGTTTTTTTTCGCATAATTGGTAACAAACCAATCTACAATTCGTAAAGATATTTTGGATTCGCCATTTATTATACCCATAATCCGTTGTAAATGCTCTTTATTATTATAAAATACCATCAAATTAGATAATAATAGATCATTTTGTGTTTGTAATTTATGTGAATAACTTGTCATTATGATTTGATAAAAAAAATACTTTATGTTCTTTTAAAAAAAAAATATTTATTTAATTAAATTACAAAATAATGAATATTTAAACCTCTACTGTATTATTTTCATTTCCAATTATTTCAACTGGACCAAGATTTGCCTTCTTGGGTCTTCCTCTTCCCTTAACACGAGGTTTCTTAGTCTTTTCACTGGTTGGAACTTCACTTAGTGCTAGAGAAGTTAGTTCATCTACTGAAATAAACTGCTCTTCCTGTAGCTCTTCTGCACGAGCTTCTTCCATTAGATTTACTTGTGGAGCTTCCTCTTTCTTATCATTCTGAGTATTAATAACAGATAGCACATTTCCACCAACCTTAGTCTGTTCCTTCTTTTTACTCTTCTTCTCCTCTTTCAGTGCTTCCTTTTCGGCTTTCTTTGCCTCCTTAATTCGCTGCTTCTCTGCTTCCTTCTCGGCCTTCTTATCTGCTTTTGCCTTTTCCTTCGCTTCCTTAATTCTCAGCTTCTCCGCTTCCTTTTCAGCCTTCTTATCTTCCTTTGCCTTCTCCTTTTCCATCTTCACCTTCTCTTTTTGTGCTTCTTTCATATTTTTTGCGATAACTTTTTTATGGTTCTTAGTAAAATCAGTTAATACCTTTTTTGCTTCCTTATCCAAAAACTTCTTCAATACCAAAGCAGGCTTCTTATACACGCGCTTGCTCTTCTCAGTAACCGGAGTTGTAAGGTTCTCGTTGTTAGACATGTTGTTATTAGTAGATGACATATTGTAGTTAATTTAGTTAATATTTTAATCTGGGTCTTTTAATATCAATTTTTTATATTTTGAGAACATTTTATATACATGTTTCTTTTTCTTTTGTTTTCTCTCTTTCTTCTGTCCAAAACAGAATCACCTTGTGTTTGCACCACTGTTCCTTGTCCTGAGCCTGGATATAATACTATTACAATGGGTAATGGTGGTTCAACAATTAATTACTATTATGAATTACATAATTCATATCCTGTTGTTATTTCAGCACAAGGAACTGTATATAACTCTTCATTGAGTCATGGAAGTGAAACTACATCTTGCACTCAAAAATATAGTCGTATGCTTGATGATAGTGGTTTAGAAGATTGTGATGCTGGGCATATATTAGCAAATCATTTAGGTGGTTATGGTAATCAACCTCTCAATATATTTCCACAAGATCCAAATGTCAATAGAGGTCCATACGCTTCTTTTGAAGGAGAGATTTATAATTGTATATTATTAGCTGGAAAAGCAGATGTTAGCTGGAAATTTTATTATGAATCAAACGAACATACAAGACCAAACCAAGTTTTTTATCAAGCTATATTTCCAGATTCATGTGATACATTAAAAGAAACCTTTACTAATTAATATAAAAATATAAAAATATAATAAATAATGGATGAAAAAATAAATGAAAGACAAGTGCTTGAAAAACATATACAACATTTTATAAATGAAGAACAATTAATAGAAAAAGAAATTATAAATGTAAGACAAATATTACGGGATTTAGAACAAAAAAGAGACCAAATTATTAAAGAAAAAGAAAGGTTTTGTTTAACTAATTGTAATCATGATTTTGAATATGAAAGAGAAGAAGGTCCATATGGAGCAAGATTTCGTGTTTGTAAAATATGTAATTATTTCAGTTATTAACTTGTCTGTTCTAATTCAAACCCACTCATTATTTCATAAATTGTATCATCCATTGACCAATCATTCGCTTCCATAATATCTTGTTCAAAATCATATTCACCCTCACTGTTATAATCATCTTCGTTATCCTTATCACAAAACATCAACTTATGGATTTCTTTTTTTTCTTCATCACTATAATTGTCTTCATTTTGTATTTTTGTTTCATAAAACCAACCGCTTGATATTTCTTCAACACTTGCTCCAATATCATTCAAAACAATATCTTCTTTGGCTAATAGCTCTTCTTTATCTTTTTCATCTAGTTCAACGGTAAATGTTCCATCACGCCATTGTTGCACATACAAAACAGTTACATGTTTTCCACTAGACAAACTATTTGACCAATGTTCTGTTGTATATATGCAGTCCTTATTTTCAGGATATATATTATAACATTCTACTTCGTCACACATTGTAAATTATATAGTGTATAATTTATAATTTAAATCAATTTTTCAATCAGCAAATTATATAGGTATAATATAAAATGAATAAATCTGTCAAGAAAAATAAAAAGAATAAAGTAAAAGGGTCTGTTAAAAAAAGATATACAAAAAAGAATTCTATTAAAAAAACTTTAAAAAAGAAATATACGAAAAAAAATAAAAAGAAAATAGGAGGAGAAGGAAAAAAAATAAAATTAGCTATACTACTTATTACAACACATGGAAATTTAGATAACTTACAACCACTAAAAAAACATGAAGAAGATATTAATGTATATAAAATAAATGCTACAAAACCAGGAGTTTGTAATTATATACAGGATGATGAATTGAGAGATATGGGTCTAAAATTAAGTAAATTTATAAATACTAAAAAAGAGGAATTGAAAGAAGAAGAATTAATGGATTTCACAACTGAATTAAGTAAAATGTTACCTGAAATAGATGAAGTTCATAAAGATGCTAAAAAAATATCACAATTAGCACCAGGTAAAAAAAGCAAAGTAGAACCCGATTTTATTGATCCAAATGATCCCGACGAAGATGCACAACAATATATAAAACACTCGGTTAAAGAAGAAGATACATATAAAACTTTAAGCTGGAAAAAAGACGAGGAATATCATGATAAGGCTTATACTATTATATTAGACGAACGAATAGAAACTAATGAGAATCCTTATAATAATACAATTATATTTTTAGGAGA
>CEOO01031533.1_pt1 | contig 10247 bp, 10 predicted proteins | sample 530321 | NCBI WGS metagenome assembly CEOO01 (sample SAMEA2619927, study PRJEB7988) | marine metagenome | biome: marine biome (ENVO:00000447); feature: surface water layer (ENVO:00002042); material: "saline water (ENVO:00002010), including plankton (ENVO:xxxxxxxx)" | depth 5 m
GAAAATATAATTATTTTAGTTTATCCATTCTTTTATTACATCTTGATTTTTTTCTTTTGATAATGAAATTTCTCTAATTTTTTTTAGCTCCTCTTCATCAGTAATTTGATTTAGGGCCCAAATAGCTGCTCCTCTAACAATGGGCGACTTATCAAATATATTTTTACTTATTTGATCTTTTGCATCTTTTAATTTTGCATTTCCTATAGCTATTAAAACATTTCTTAAAAATCTATCTCTACCTATTCGCTTAATAGGGGACTTTGAAAACATTTTTCTAAAACTATAATCATCAAGAAGTGATAATTTCTTTAAATCATATAATTCGTTTTTATTTCTTTGTTTAAATTTTATTTCCTTCGATTCTTTTGCAAATTTATTCCATGGACAAACAGCCAAACAATCATCACAGCCATAAATTCTATTTCCAATTTTCGATCTAAGATGAATAGGAATAATACCTTTATGCTCTATTGTAAGATACGAAATGCATTTTCTAGCATCCAACTTATAAGGCTCTACAAAAGCATTGGTAGGACAAACTTCAATACAATTATTACAATTTCCACAATGATCATTTTCTTCAGTATCAATTTCTAAATCTAGGTTAGTGAATATTGACGCCAGAAATAACCATGACCCATAATCTCTTGATACTAGATTTGTGTGTTTGCCTTGCCAACCTAAACCAGCTTTTTGTGCAAGTGGTTTTTCCATTATTGGGGCTGTATCAATGAAAACTTTGATTTCTGAGTTAGTTTGACTCACAATCCATCTTCCAAATTTTTTCAAATTTTTTTTAACTACATCGTGATAATCATCTCCTCTTGCGTAAACAGATATATTACCCACATCTTTTAATTTTAAGTTATTCATTGGGTCATGATCAGGAGCATAATTTACCCCAAGAACAATTATGCTCTTTACATCCGGCCATATTTTTTTAGGAAATAATCGTCTTTCTAAATTTTTCTCTAGCCAATCCATATCACCGTGAAAATTATTATTTAGAAAATCTTTTATATAACGATGATCTTTCTTATGAATTTCTGGTTCGGTAATTTTGATTATATCAAATCCAAATTCTTCTGATTTTTTTTGTATTTTCTCTTTAGAAATCAAGGAGTGCATAATTTCCCCTTGGTGGAATTCCAATAATTTTATCTGTAAGTATTGATCTAAAGCTCGGTCTACTTTTTATTCTTGAGTACCAGTGTTTTATTTCAGGAAATTTTTCCCAAGGCATATCACCTAAATAATCTATACAGGAAATATGTGCAGCGGCAGTTAAATCTGCTAGTTCAATTTTATTATTAACTAACCAAAATCTCCTTTCCAGAAGATACTCAATATATTTTAAGTGATTGTTTAGATTATTTTTAGCTAATCGAATATTATCTGTGTTTGGTAATCCTCCACCTTTTTCCAGTGACCTAAATCTTTTTTCTACTCTCTCATTAATAATAATCTTACTTACCTCTTTATGGAATTTATTATCAAACCAATCAATCAATCTTCTATTTTCAGCTCTATTCGAAAGTTCTTTTGGAAGAGTATCCTCAAATTTATTTTCTATATATTCTGAGATTGCATAATGGCCGCAAAATTTATTTCCCTCGCATAACATTACAGGAACTTCTCCCGATGGATTTAATTTTATAAATTCCTTTCTATTTTCCCAAAATCTCTCAATAATTAAATCAGCACCAATCTTTTGCTCTCCTAAAAAGAGTCTAATTTTTCTACTAAAAGGACATAAGGGATAATGGTATAAAGTTGTCATTTTCTTAGAGAAATATAAATTTTGCTAAAAATATTAATGTTAAAAACCAGGCGCTTGAAGATATCTCCTTATGCTTATTTGATGCCAACTTAATTATTGTATAGGTAATAAATCCAAGAGCAATTCCATTAGCAATAGAAAAAGTAAGTGGAATCATAATGATTATGATTAGTGAAGGTATTATTTCAGAAGAATCTGACCAATTTAATCTCTCAACATCGCTTAGCATAAGAATTGCTACATATATGAGTACTCCAGCTGTTGCATATGGTGGAACCATCTCTGACAGGGGCGATAAAAATATAGAGACTAAAAAGGCACTTCCTGTAAAGACAGCTGTTAATCCAGTTCTGCCTCCAATTTCAATTCCAGCCGAACTTTCAACATAACTTGTTACGGGTGCGCAACCAAAAAATGATCCAAAAACACTAGAAGTGCTATCAGCTTTTATTGCTTTATCAAGATTTTGTATCTCACCAGAATTTTTTACTAATCTAGCCCTATTTGCCATACCCATTAAAGTTCCAGTGGTATCAAAGAAATTAACAAATAAGAATGAAATAATAACACTTATCATTGCTACATCAAACGCACCTATTAAGTCCAATTTCATAAAAACAGGAAGCGGATCAGGGGGAAATGATACAATACCAGTAAATTCTTCTAATCCGGTAACTACCGCAATAGAGGTTATTGTAAAAATACCAATTATTATTGATCCAGAAATTTTCCTAATAGATAAAATAGATATTATGAGAAATCCTAAGATTGATAATAAGACGCTAAATTGATTTAAATCACCTAAGGATAATAAAGTTGACTCATTCCCAGAAATTATTCCTCCATTTTTAAGGCCTATTAAACCAATAAATAAACCTACGCCAGAACCCATAGCAATTCTTAAGTTTAAAGGAATACCCTCAAGCATCCATTTTCTTAGAGGTGTTATGCTCATTATTACAAATAAAATTCCTGACCAAAAAACTGCCCCTAGAGCAATTTCCCAAGAATAGCCCATTCCTCCTACAACGGTATAAGTAAAGAAGGCATTTAATCCCATTCCAGGAGCAAGACCTACTGGCCAATTTGCATAAATCCCCATAAAAAAACATGCTAAAGAGGCGGCAATGCAAGTACCAACAAAACTTGCACCATAATCCATACCACTTTGTGCCATCATTTGTGGATTTACGAAAATTATATAAGACATTGTTATAAATGTTGTTATTCCAGCTAAGAACTCTTTCTTTATTGATGTATTATTAGCTTTTAAATTGAAAATTTTTTCTAACATTATTAAATATTAAGTCTTAGTTTTTATAATTGTAACTTTTTTATTATAATCATATTCAAATATTACAATTAATAAAATGTTTAACTTCAAATTGTGTAAAATAAAAATATTAATTTATTAAAAAGTAAAGAATCATTTTAAATTATTATTGTTTATTTAGACAACAGGCATAGTTCTTGCTTAGTTATACCTAATATATTTAATAAATTTCGGGGTTGGTTATGATTTTACTTAAAACTTTTAAAATTAGTATTTTTTATACTTTATTCATTCTTTTAAATTCTCAAATTTTGCTTGCTGACGAAGCTGTAAATATAGATGCTAATTCAGATGGATCTAGTTCATCAATTACGTCTAATCAAATAAATTCTCTTGTGATAGATGAGATAATTGTTACAGCTGAAAAGAGATCAGAGAGCTTACAAGATGTTTCTAAGGCGGTTACGGCTCTTGGAGCGGATGAATTAGAGACAAAAAACATTGTTGATTTTGTAGGTTTGAGTGCAATTGCACCCGGTGTAACTGTAGCTAAGAATGAAGGCTATAAAACTATTATATCAATAAGAGGTGTTGGAGATGAAACAAATCAAAACGCTATTGCTGCTCCCTCTGTTGCCCTTCACATGGATGGTATCTTTATAGCCTCAAAATTTTCTCTAAGAACTGATTTTATAGATCTTGAAAGAATAGAGGTTTTGAGGGGTCCTCAGGGAACTCTTTTTGGTCAAAATTCAACTGGTGGTACTGTAAATGTTATAAGTAAACTTCCTAGTTTTGATGGCTTCCAAGGCAAGGCTGATATAACTTTAGGAAACTATGGTTTAACAAAAGTTAGAGGCTCTTTTAATACCCCAATATCAGATAAAATTGCCACAAGAAACTCTTTTGTTATTACAGATAGAGACGGTTTTACAGATAATATTATAAACGGACAAGATTTGGACGACGCAAATAATGTAAGTTTTAGATCTGATTGGTTATTTGATATCACTGATAATTCAACTTTAAGACTTTTCTTTCAATATTTTGATGCTGATAATAATGGAGCTGCAATGAAGGGTTTGGATGATAAAACACCTAATCCAAGAAAATTGGCTCAAGACTCAATGTCGGATTATCAATTAACATCAGAAGTTTTTGGTTTAATCTATGAGGCTGATTTAGGTTCAGCAACTTTGAAAATTTTAGCTAGTTCACAAGAGGATGACATTTATGTAATGCGTGATAATGACAGGCATAATTTTGGAGATGTTCATAGTGCAGGTCCTCTGGCAGGACTACCATATATTGCTGCAGAGTATAGACCTGAAACTTCTCTAGTAGAAACAAAGACTTTTGAAGTGAATTTAATTTCAAACGAACCTCTTTTTGGTGTAATTGACTGGATACTTGGAGCTTTTTACTTTGATCATGAAATTGAAAATCATATTTATGAAGTTAAAGATGTAAATAATGTAAAATTAGTAGATCAGATGGATGGAAAGTTTACTCCATATACTCATGACCCTATTTGCGCAACAAATCCTTTTGCAGGAATATGTTTTGCAGCATTTGGTGCTGAACTAGGTTTTGTTTCCGATGCGTTTCCTACAAGAGAGTCCCAATCAATTTATGGTCAAGCAACATTTAATATTAGTGATGATACAAGATTAGTTTCTGGATTTAGATATACTGAGGATACATTTTCAAGTGATGTTACAAACTTTTTTGGTTTACAGTCTTATTTGATTGAAGATGATTTGGAGAAAACTACCGGTAGAGTTGCAATTGAGTATGATATTGACGATGATACAATGACATATTTATCTTTCACAAAAGGTTTTAAACCGGGGGGAAGTAATTTAACCTTTGGTTATCCTGTTGATAATGAACAAAATTTTGGCGCAAATCCAGCTCCCCAATTGGTCTTTCCTTTGTTTGAAAGTGAGACTATTGATGCCTATGAAATCGGTCTAAAAACAGATTTATTTGAAAGTAGGGTAAGAGCAAATATTTCTGCTTTTTTCTATAAATATGAAAATCTTCAGTTTCAGTCTACTGATCCAGATATTTATAGAGGTGGTGTTGCAAATATTCCTGAATCAGAGATGAGTGGATTAGAGGTTGAGTTGTTAGGAATTTTAACAAATGAACTTTCCTTTGACCTTAGATTGTCATTTTTAGAAACAGAAATTACATCTGATTATGAAGCTTTAGATAACATTAGGGCTGAACTTTATTTCTTTGGTGAAGAGCCAATTCGATACAGTTTAAGAGAGAATATCAAGGGCAATAAACTCGCAAAAAGTCCAGAATTCAATGCTAATTTTGGACTGATGTATGAGAAAATATTATCCAATGGTAAACTTTTAACTGCAACTGCAGAATTAATACACCGTGGCGATTTTCAGCAAAGAGTGTTTAATAATCCTTTCGTAGACTATGTAGATGAATACACTATTTATAACCTGAGTCTAAATTATGAGTTTTCAGAAAGAATAGGGATTAATTTAATGGCGCTAAATATCTCTGATGAGGATGGCGTTAATTCTAGTATGACAGATGTTTTTGGAGTAGCAGGGACTGGTATTGAACTCATACCTCCTAGACAAATTATGGGAAGGCTAAGTTATAACTTCTGATTTATATATTTAGTTAAAAAAATTGTGAGCTAAATAAATATTCTTTTTTATATATTCTTGACTTTAAATAAAGAATATTAAGATTAATACCATGAGAAAGTTATTTATAGACTCAAATCAATTATTAGAAGATTCTTTTCAACTTGCTTGGAAAGTTTATGAGAGCGGTTTTAGACCAAATTATATTGTTGGTGTATGGAGGGGTGGCGCTCCGGTTGGAATTGCCGTTCAAGAACTACTTCACGTCCTGGGATTGCCTTCGGATCATATTGCTATAAGAACAAGTTCTTATACTTCTATTGGGAAAAGATCAAAAGAAGTAAGTGTATATGGTTTAAATTACGTAATTAAAAAACTTGAATCAGAGGACTCATTATTAATTGTTGATGATGTCTTTGATACTGGTCTTTCAATTAGTCAGGTAATTTCAGATTTAAAAACAGCATGCAAAAAAAATACTCCAGATATAAAAATAGCTACACCTTATTTTAAGCCTTCAAATAACAGAACTAAAATAAAACCAGATTTTTATATTCATAAATCTGATAATTGGTTGGTATTTCCTCATGAGCTTGATGGATTAAATTTTGAAGAGATTAAGAAGAATAAACCTGAGATGAAGAATTTAATTGATAAGATTACTTCTCTTAAATAAAAAATTCTTATATCCTTAATAATTAATTATTAAAAAGAGTTTAAATGGCTAAAATCTATTTTCATAAAAACGATTTACCGACAGAAATTAAATTTCAAGATTCCGTTGCTGTTGACTCTGAGACACTTGGATTAAGACCAGAAAGAGACCCTCTTTGTCTTGTTCAACTTTCATCAGGTGATGGAAATGCTCATCTTATTCAGCTTGATAGGGATAATTACGATGCTCCAAATTTAAAAAAAATATTAACAGATAAGAATTGTTTAAAAATTTTTCATTTTGCAAGGTTTGATGTAGCTGTTTTTAAGAAGTATCTTAATATCGATTGTGAACCAATTTATTGTACTAAAATTGCTTCTAAGCTTGTAAGAACTTATACCGATAAGCATGGATTAAAAGACTTATGTAAGGAGACTTTAAATATTGATTTATCTAAACAACAACAAAGCTCAAATTGGGGTGCCGAAGAGTTAACTGAGGATCAAAAAAAATATGCAGCTTCTGATGTAATTTACTTACATGAAATTAAATCAAAACTTGACCAACAATTAATAAAAATGAATAGGCAGGCTTTAGCCGATCAATGTTTTTCGTTCATAAATACAAGAGTGGATTTAGATTTAAAGGGATGGCCAGATATTGATATATTTAGTCATTAATTGAATGATAAATAAAGACCAAGTTCAAAATATCCGAATTAAAAGATTAAGAGTTATTTTCCCCTTGATCGCACTTGCAATAGTTTCTCTTATATTTTTTCAGTCTGTGAATATTACGACAACAAAAGAAAAAAAATTAAATCTTATTTTATCAGATCAATCTAATGATGGTGTTCTTAAGCCTTCAATGATTGGTGAAACTTCTTCAGGCCAACCTTTTGTTTTAAATGCTCTTAGGGCAAGTCCTTTAGGTCCAGATCTTAGAGATATAGAATTAGAAAATGTAAGTATTACTCTAGGTAAAGAGGGAGTTCAAACGATAAGCGTAAATTCAAGAAACGCAAAATATTTTGCTAAAAATAATATTGCAATTTTCTTTGATGATATTGTTTCTAAGACATCAGATGGTTATGACTTTATTGCCCAAGTCGTTAATGTAAACTTAGAAACTGGTTTTACTTTTTTAAATGGACCTGTTCAAGGAAGGAAAGGCGAAGTTGAATTTGATGCTGGTCATGTAGAGATACATGAAAGGGGCAATAAGATTTTTATATCCTCGGGAGTTAAGCTCATTATACCTGCTAGCTTTATAAAACAAATTAACGAGGAATAAAGATGGTAAGTTTATATAGAAGTTTTTTAATTTTTATCTCTATTTTTATATATTTTGATGATCAATCATTGGCTGATGAGTCTATTTCTTTTGATACAAATATTAATGCGCCGCTTTTGGCTGATGAGTCTATTTCTTTTGATACAAATATTAATGCGCCGCTTAAGGTAGATGCTGATAAAATGTATATTGATAAAATTGCCCTAGAAGGTGGGCTTTCAGGGTCTGTAAGTATAAATCAAGGCCCGTTAAATTTTAGAGCAGATCAAATGGAATTTACTTTTACGAATAATGCTTCAATGCCTATAATAAAAAATTTATATGCTTCTAATGGTGTGGTGATTTCAAATCAAGATATGACCGCAACTGGAAATAACGCTTCCTATAGTGTAAGTAATAATGAAATTATTTTATTAGGGAGTGTTACCGTTGTAAATAATTTTACAACCTTGAAAGGTGACAAGCTTTTAATTGATTTAGAGACTGGTGCAATTAATTTTATTGCTGATGATAATCAAAATAATAGAGTTAAAGGCGTTTTAATGCAGAGTGAAGAAAAAGATGAATAGTGATATAGTTAGCAAGCCTTCTGTAGTAACTAATAATGACAAAGGGCTTGAAATAAAGCGTATAAGTAAGTCTTACAATAATCGTCCTGTTGTAAGAGAGGTTAGCTTTAATATAAACAAAGGAGAGGCTGTTGGTCTACTTGGACCAAATGGTTCAGGCAAGACTACTATCTTCTATACTATTATTGGTCTAATAAAACCAAATACAGGATCTATTTTTTTAAATGGTTTTGATGTAACAGATTTACCCATATATAAGCGCTCTAAAAATGGTATTGGATATTTGCCTCAAGAAGCATCAATTTTTAGAGGAATGAATGTAGAAGATAATATAAAATCCATCCTTGAAATTGTTGAAACTGATAAGCAGATTATTGAAAGTAATTTAGATCAATTATTGACAGAATTTGATATTAGCCATTTAAGAAGAACTCCTTCGCTAGCTTTATCGGGTGGAGAGAGAAGAAGAGTTGAAATCGCTCGGTGCCTTGCAGGAAAACCAAATTATATTTTATTGGATGAGCCTTTCGCAGGTATTGACCCAATTGCACTCAACGAAATTAAAGAATTGGTCTCTCATTTAAAGGATAAAGGTGTTGGGGTTTTAATTACTGATCATAATGTTAGAGAGACTATGGGTTTAATTGATAGAGCGGTATTAATCCATGAAGGTTCTGTTTTAATTGAAGGTAAACCAGAAGATATTATTAAAAATGATGATGTTAGAAGAGTTTATCTTGGAGAGCGTTTTTCGATTTAATATTATGGTCACTAATATATTTGAAGATTTAACAAATTCAGTAATAAGTTGTTTTAATAAATATTTTGATTTTGAGACTAGATCATCAAGAAAAGAATTTTGGTATTGGCAACTATTCAGAATTTTAATGTTTTTATCTATTACTTTTATAGAAAGTCTTGGCTTAAGTGGAATACTATTTATATCTAACTTTATTTTTTTAATTCCAGAAATTGCTGTTTCAATAAGAAGATTACATGACATAAATAAGTCTGGTTGGTGGATACTTTTGACCATTACAATTATAGGTATTATTCCTCTCACTTATTTTTACTGTATAAAGGGTGATGATGGTGTTAATGATTATGGCCAACCGAATTAAGGATTAAAAATTTGAATTCTTTTAAAAATATTGCAAAAAACTCTCTTAAAGCTTTGAAGTGGTTATGGATATTAATTTCTTATATTCCAACTTTTTTAATTAGAACAGTTACTGTTTTAATTATTATCCTGATCATATTTAACTATTTTTCAAAATTCACAACAAAAATTAAAACTGGAACTGCATTACTTATACAAATGGATGGTGTGCTTGTTGAGCAGGCAAAAAGTAGAGGTGGTTTTGATTTTTTTGCTCAGAGTAGTGAGCCTGAAGAAATTGAAATAAATAAAATTGTTAATGCAATTAAATTAGCTGGAGATGATAAAAATATAGAAAGTATTGTTATTGATCTTAGTAATTTTGTTGGGGGGTATCCAGCTGATATACTTTATCTTTCTGAAATCTTGTTAAAATTTAAAGAGAGTAATAAGAAAAGTATTATTGCGATAGCAGATTATTATTCCCAGCCCTCATATATATTAGCTTCCACTGCCGATGAAATAATTGCTCATAAAAATGGTGGAGTTTCTATTTATGGATGGTCTTCCAAAAGAGTATTTCTAAAGAATTTATTAGATAAATTAGAATTAGAAGTTATTGAGTTCTCTAAAGGTGAATACAAAAGCGCTACTGAAATTTTTACAAGGGACTCAATGAGTGATGCATCAAAAGAAGCTAACAAAAAATTACAAAGTTCAATATGGAAATATACTTCAAATTTTATTGAGAAAAACAGAAATCTCGAGAGCGGTAAAATTGATTTTTATTTAGATAATATTGATATTTTAGCAAAAGATAATAATTTTGATTTTGCTAATCTAGCTATCAGTTATGGCTTAGTAGACAGTTTAAAAACTAGATCTGAGATTGAACAATACCTTAGTAAAAAATTTCCTCATCCTAAGAAAGATTGGCGATATATTAATTTAGAT
>CEOO01045904.1_pt1 | contig 10204 bp, 8 predicted proteins | sample 530321 | NCBI WGS metagenome assembly CEOO01 (sample SAMEA2619927, study PRJEB7988) | marine metagenome | biome: marine biome (ENVO:00000447); feature: surface water layer (ENVO:00002042); material: "saline water (ENVO:00002010), including plankton (ENVO:xxxxxxxx)" | depth 5 m
GCAAATGTTCAAGTTTTAAGAAAACTTTGCATGAATGAATATAAAGGTCTTCATGTAATCTTAATTAATGATAGTTATAGTTCTATCTATTCAGGGATGACTCCTGGATATATTCAAGGATCATATTCATTATCAGATATATCTATTGATCTACAAAGACTTTGTTTTAACGCTGGGGCTACTTTTATAAATGATCAAGTTTATAAACTTGATAAAAAAAATAAAACTATTTATCTAAAAAGCCATCCAACTTTATTCTATGATATTTTATCTATAAATACTGGGTCAGTGTCGAATATTCAAAGTATTAAAATTAATAATGGTACAAATTACATATCAGTTAAACCAATAAGTAATTTAGTTAAAAATTTAAATAAAATTGACTCAGTTATTAAAAAGTCTTCTCAAAAAAAAATAAATATTGTTGGAGGCGGTATAGCAGCATTCGAAATTAGCTTTGCATTACATAACAGATATGAAGGAAATATATCAGTCAATATTGTCTCAAATACTTTACTTGCTGAAAAAAATTTAAATAAAAGTTCTTATAAAACACTTTTAAAAATAGCTAAAATAAAAAAAATTAAAATTATATCAGCAAACGTCCTATCAGCTTCTAAATCAATGTTAAAACTATCAAATAATCATTCTCTAGATGGAGATATTACTTTATTTGCGTCTGGGGCTTCTTTACCTGAATGGTTAAAGAAAAGTAATTTAAAATTAATTGATGAATTTATTGGGGTAAATCATTTTCTTCAAACTTTGAGTGAGAAAAATATTTTCGTAACAGGAGATGCAGCAAATATTCAAGGATTTAGAAGATCTAAATCAGGTGTTATGGCAGTTCGTCAGGGAGAAATACTTAGCGAGAATATTTTATTATATTTAGAGAATAGATCATTAAAGAATTTTAAACCACAAAATAACTGGTTATATCTAATTGGTACTTTTAAGAATTCAGCTTTATTTAATTATTACGGCTTATGTTTTGAAGGAAAATTATTATGGAATTTAAAAAAATATATTGATCAAAATTTTATCAAAAAATTCTCTTTTCTTGACAAAACTTTAATGAATAAAAAAAAATATTTAATAAAAGATTCAAAAGATGAAAAAGAAATGTTCTGTCAAGGGTGTGGGTCAAAAGTTTCCAAAAAAAGTTTAGTTAATTATTTGAAAAAAAATAATATTAATAAAGAACTAACTGACTCAACGTTAATTAACATAAATCAAAAATATATTTTACAAACCATAGATCATATTAAATTGTTTCAATCTTTTGATCCTTACGATTTTGGTATTATAAGTTATTTACACTCTCAAAATGATATTTTGGCATCAGGAGGCTCGGTTAAATCTCTAAGTATTTCGGTCGGGGTACCTTTTAGTGAAGAAAAAATAGAGAAATTTTATTTAGAATCTTTTATGGAAGGGATTAAAAGTGAAGCACTAAAAGATAAATCAATTATTGCTGCTGGACATAGTTATCAAACAGGGGAGCCATCAATTACGATTACTATGAATGGAAAAGTCAATTATAAATCAATTAAATCCTCAGCGAAAAAAAATGACTTAATTTATTTGTCTAAACCCTTGGGAACTGGATATCTCTTGTCAGCCTATTTTAAAAATTCACCCTTGATTGATATTCAGGATTTTAAATTACTTACTAGATATTTAAAAAAGAGTAATAAAAATGCTGCAGAAATAGCATTAAAATTTAAATGTAAAACAATGACTGATATAAGTGGATTTGGACTAGCCTCACATTTGGGAGATATTTGTGAGTCATCAAATCTTTCAGCAGAAATTATACTTAACGATAAATTATTGATAAATAAAAAATTAAAATTGTTAAATACATATAAAAGTACAGGCTTTGAAAATAATTATATCGCTGCTTCTGAAAAATTGAAAATGAAAAAAAATCATTCACTCATCAATATTTTATTTGACCCACAAACTAACGGCCCTCTTTTAATGGTAATTAATGAAAAAGATAAAGATTTTTTCGAAAAAGATTTTTATAAATCATACAAAGTTGCCCCAATTTTACTTGGTAAATTCACTAAGAAAAAAGAGGAATTAATTATTTTTAATTAATACTTTTGTAAATTATAGTAAATTTCATCTTTGAAACTTTTTGGTAAAGCAGTAAATACGGTGACCAATAAGCAATTTATGTTCATTATATTATTTTTAAAGTTTTTAGATTGAATTAGTTCGTTAAGGAATTTATTTATTAACGGATAATTATTAGAGGTATTAATTACAATATCCATAAGGCTTTGTAATTGTTTAAGGTGATCAACAAAGAATCCTTGTTTTTTATTTTTTATTTTTATTGAATATTTATCTTTCAATAAATCTCTTAATGGTTTTTTATTAATAAAACCATATTTCCAATTATCAAAAAAACTTAATTCTTCAGAAAATGAGAATAACTCTTTATTTAAAAACATACTTCTAAGTTCAACTCCATTGCACATAGAATTATTATCACTTTTTAACATAAGGTAGTCTGGTAATCTTTCTTTTCGATCAAAATCTCTCATTATTTTTAAAAGACTTGAATTTTTTTCTTGTTGAAAGTTATTTAATAACGCTCTCTCAGATTTGTTTCTACTAATTGACATTGAAAGAAATTCTAAAGAATTATCGATTTTTTTTAATTCTTGGCGATCAAAGAATTTTAGTTTAGAAATTTCAAATAAATTTCTCAAAATTTTGAAATTAAATTTTTCTAGTAAAAATGAAAATTGATATCTTGGGTAACCCATAAAAGCTTCATCTGCACCATCTCCGACAAAAGCACACTTAAAATTTTTACTTATATGTTTGGTACCACAATATAATGGGTAACCTGCTGTATCTGCTAAAGGAGAGAACTGAGAATCATAATATTCAAAATATGAAATTAAATCTTTTTTTAAATTAATTAATTCTAAGTCTAAATTAAATTTTTTTGAAATTTTTTCAGACTCTTTATACTCAATATCCTCTTTATTATTCGCAATAGTAAAACACTTTGGTTTAAAGCCTAAATCACAAAGCATTGCTGTCGTTAAAGTGGAGTCTACTCCTCCAGAAAGAAAAACACAAAAATCAACATCAAGGCGAGATCTTACTTTTAGCGAATTCATTAATATTTCATAAAGATTTGAACTTTTGTAAGATTTAGATGTAATAAGTGATTTTTGGTAAGAGCGTGAAACAGAAAAATTTTTATACACTTCTATACTTCCTGGTTTAATACTTCTAATACCATCTGGTAGATAAAAACCTCTAGAATTTAAATTTTGGAAATAATTTTTGACTTTATCTGAAGAATATTTTTCTAAATTAAATCTAAATTTATTTGAACTACAAACTATCTTTTTATGTGTGTCTTCATAATAATATAGAGGTTTTTCGCCAAATTGATCTCTTGCAAGTATCAATTCATCTTTTTTTTTATCATAAAAAATTATTGCGAATGGACCATCAATCTCAGTCAATATTTTTTGACAGGAATAATTTATAAGAAGTTTAAAAAGTAAATCAGTATCTCCTGAGCAACTATTTAAATTATATTTTTTTGCAAGCTCAACCCAATTATAAATTTCACCATTAAAAGATAAAAAATATCTTTCATCTTCATCCTGTTTTGGTTGTCTTCCACCCTCTCCCAAATCAACAAGAGTAAGTCTAGAATGTCCAATTGTTAAATTATCTAAATGTAAAAGATTGCTGTCATCTGGCCCTCTTCTTTTAATGTCATTGAAAATATCATTTATCAAATTTTCATTTGTATACTTAGGCTCATCAAAAAATAAAAAAATTCCACACATAAGATTAGTCTATGACATAAAATTTACATAATCTTCAATCATTTTATCGAGTAAAAAATTATCTTTATAATTAAAAGAATTTTTATAATAAATGTGTTTATTATCTATAAAATTAAAAATTTTATTTAAACAGGCATTAATCTCATTTTTATTAATTAGCTCGTAATTAAATAAATCAATAAAATCTGTTGGTATTTCTTTTTTATATAATAAATCTGATAAACAAAGTTCAGACATGCTTCCTGAGGTTGGCGCAATAATAGGCAGGCCCACAGAAATAGCCTCAATTATTGAATTTGGACAAGGATCAATGTGTGAAAAACTTATATATAAATTTGAATTTATTAATTCTGATAGTATTTCATCTTTTGATAAATTTTCTTTAATTATAATTTTACTTGAATTAAAACTGTAATTTTTAAAGTTTTTCATTCTCGCCAAAACTCTTTGTTTATAATTTATAGGGGCAGTAATAATAGTAATCTCAAATTCAATTTTATTTTTTTTTAGTATTTTCTCTAATTCAAAAAAATAATGTAAACGCTTTGTTGGATGATCAACGGAACAAGTAATGATTTTTAAAGGCTTATTTGAGTTATAAATTCTAGGTGTTTCATATATTTTATTTGTTCCATTATAGATGATAGTTGACTCTTTAACTTTCGAGGGATTTAAGATTTTAAAAAAGGTATTTTTTGAGAATTTACTTTGAAAAATTACTTTTTGACTATTTTGATAGTTTTTAAATATATTTTTATTTAATAAATAATTATTTAAAGTTTTGTTTAGAGACTCACTTTTTGAAAATTTATGAAAATAAACACCATCAATACGAATAAAATATTTATTTCCGCTTCCAATCGGCTGTTTTTTTGAAGACAAGTATAATTTTGAAGATTTCATTATCTCAGTAGACTTGGGGTGATTGGTAAAATTATTAAAAAAAGTCAGCATGCCTCCTTTTAAATTTTTCATATTTTCAAATCTTTTTTAATTTTGAATTATAAAAAAAATAGATAAAAGCAATTAGGTTTATTGAAAAAAAACATAAACTGTAAGAGATTGTCGAATATATTAGTGGTGGCATTGAAATTAATTCTGATATTACATTATATGAAAATAATAGAATAATATTTATCAAACATCCAAACATATAGAATATTGAAAATATTTTTTGTTTATTAAATTGAGTCATGGCCATTGATATTGGTCCCATACATACAACAAAAAATTGACCTATAATTAGAATTAATAAAGATAATAAAATCTCATTATTTAGAGGTAGATTAAACCAATTTAATATAAATTTATGAAACAAAAAAATACCTGAAATAATTGGCAGTGAAATTAAAAGTGATATTTTCAAAATTTTGAAATACTCCTTATGATATTCTTTATTAAATATATTGCTTTCTTTATTAAAAGATGAATAAGCTGTTAAATTCAATGCAGCTAATCCTATTACTGTAAGAGAAGCTATCCTAAATAGAATAGCGACTTGTCCCGAAAGAATATAATCAAAGTTATGATTTAGCCAATATTGGCTCAATAACTCGTGAGAAGCTGCGAGAAATAGAATAATTATTAAGGTATAAGTTTTTGATAATATTAAAATAATTTTTTGAAAATTAATTTTTTTTATATCTTTGAATATTGTTATTTTTAGAAATTTATATTTATTATTAATTATTCCTAAAAAAGTATTCATTAAAATAGAAGAAATTAAAAATATAAAAAAAAGTGATGAAGAAAAATATGTTAAAATAACTACAAAAAGTAAAAAACCAAATATTGAAAAAAAATAATAGAAAAAAAAGTTTTTAATTGAAAGGAAATTTGACCCAAATACTCTGGCATTTGTTAAGGTCAATGAAACAAAAAAAATTATGAATATGTGTGTGGTATTTGTAATACCATAAATTACTGAAATTATTGGTGATGAAATTATTGCAATAACTAGTGAAATAATATGAAATTCGTTGTATGAAATATTTCCATTAAAAAAATCATCTCCTTTGTTCTTTAAGTATAATTTTGAAACAATTGTATCAGAACCTAAATTAGAGAGTATTGAAATGGATAGAGAAATAGAAAATAAATAAATTAATTCTCCAAATATAGTTGAAGATAAATTACCTGTTAAAATTCTATAAAAAATAAAATTAAGAATTAATGTTAAAATTTTAAAAATAATACTATTTTTCATTTTTTTAAAAGATCCGTTTTTTTAAATTAATCAATATCCAGATAAATATTCTAAATGGATAACCAATAAGACTAAAATTTTTTAAATTTACTCTAGAAAATTTTATTAGCATTTTAAATTTATTATGACTCAAGTGGTAATTTGAATAATAGTAACCATATTCGATCAAAGGGAGGTTTAACAAATAAAAATTATAACCTTCCTTCAAGAAACTAAGATAAAAGTCGTAATCCTCAATGGCGTTAAACTTTTTATCTTCATTAAATCTTGTCAAAAAATTGTTCTTTAAATTTAATGTAAAGCCACTCATACTTACAAAATTATGATATTTAAAATCATTAAATATTAATTCTCTAAGTAAATTATTTTTAAATTTATCTTTTTTTTTAATTATAGATTTTCTTTGATAATTAGAATTTATTGCATCAATTTTAATATTTCTTGAGAGGCAGCTATGTATTTTTACTAGAAATTTTCTGTCTAATTTATCATCTTGATCTAAAAAAGTCAGATAATCGAAATTAATTTTTTTAAAATACTCAATTGCATAATTTCTTGATCTTGTTGCACCTCCAAAATTTTGGTCAAAAATTTTAATATCTAAATTTTTAAATTTTTTTTTATATAAATTTTTAATTTTATCAAATTCTTGATTTGCATTATTTGAGCAGTCATCAACGATTAAAATTATATCAAAAAGTTTTTCATGGATTGTGAAATCATTTAATAAATTGATCAATGAAGAAAAATTATTATATGTTGTTATTGCTAAACCATACTTCATAAATAATTTATTTTAAGTTCCAATTTTTTTTTTTAATTATCAGTAAAACTGCAATAAAAAAAATGAGCAATATTGGAAGTACATACTCTGCTTTTAAAAAAGTATAGATACTTAATTCAAAGTTATTTTCTATTAATTCATCTAAACCAAGTCCTATACTGGCATATATAAATGTCCAAGGTGATAATCCTATAATCGTAGTTATTAAAAATTTAATATTTTTTGCACCAAAACCTGCCAATAAAAAGTTTTGAACAATAAAAGGAGTTACTGGAATTATTCTAATTAAAACCATTAATTCGTTTTCATTTTCATTATAAAAATTTTCTATTTTTTTATATTTGCTAATTATTTTTCTTTTAATAAATTCATGAAAAAAATATTTTGAGCAAATAAATACTATAAATGCTCCAAATGATGCACCAATTATAGAAATTATTCCACCCAACCAAGTGCCAAAAAAATATCCTGAAGTTATTGTTAACAGTGATGATACGGGGAAATTACAAATTATAAGAAGAATATAGCCTAAAATAAAAATTATAATTGATAAATAAATGTTTTTATTAATAAAAGATTCAATCTCACTAGAGAGAGTTATTAAAAAATTTAATGAAAATATTTCTCTATTTTGAAAATAAAAAGTCCATACAAACAAAAATAAAAGAACAACTAAGAAAAAGATAAATTTTTTATTTTTCAAATTAAGAGCATTTCTAGTTGTGGGAGAAAATCATTTAATTGATATCCAATAGATTGAATAGATCCATTAATTATAAGAAAACCAGTAAGAATTAAAATTAAACCCGTTGAAATTTGTATGTACCTCACAAATTGATTTAAATGAGATATTAAGACTAATGATTTGCTTAGACTATAACCAATAATCAAGAAGGGTACACCCAATCCCATTGAATAAAAGCTTAACAATATTACTCCATTAAAACTATCATTTATTGCCACTGAAAGAATTGATCCTAATATTGGTCCAATACAAGGGCTCCAACCAAAAGCAAATGCTGCTCCTATTAGAAAAGAAAAGAATGGACTTCTATTAGAACTTTTTAAATTGATTTTTTTTTCAATATTCAAAATAGGTATTTTTAAAATACCTATAAAAAATAGTCCCATTAGTATTATCAATAATCCTGATATGAAATTAAGTTGTTTTTTAATTGAATAAAAAATATTCGAAATAATTTCAATAGAGGCACCCATAATAATAAAAATGATAGAGAACCCAAAAATAAAAAAAATAATTGGTATCATAATATTTAATTTTGAAGAGGAATCTTTTTTTAAATCTGAAAAAGATTTACCAACAATGTAGGAGATAAAACCTGGAACAATTGGTAGAACGCAAGGTGATAAAAAACTTAGAATTCCAGCAAGAAATGAAATCAAAAAAGAAATATCTTGAGTCATTATTTATAATTATATTATTTTGAGATAAATAAAATGTTTGATAAACAAATACAAGATTTTCTTCAAAAACCATTAATAATAATTGGTAAACAATTAATCAAATTTGTAACCCCTAACCAAATAACTTTTTTTGGACTCAGTATGGGAATAATTTCAACAATTTTAATTTTTTTTGAGATTTATAATATTGCATTAGTTTTTTTAATTTTAAATAGAATTTGTGATGGATTAGATGGGGTAATGGCCAGATTAACAAAACCAACAAAAAAGGGGGCCTATTTAGATATTGTTTTTGATTTTATTTTTTACTCTTTATTTGTCTTAGCATTTGGATTGAGCAATGAAAAATACTTAATTTTTTCAATGATATTACTTTTTTGTTATGTTGGTACTGCTACAACTTTTTTAGCAAACTCATTATTGATAAATGTTCAAAACAAAATTTTTCAAAACGAAACCGAAGAGCAAAATAAATTAATTAAAGGGTTTAGATATGCTTATGGTATTGTAGAGGGCACAGAAACAATAATTTTTATGATATTAAGTTTAATTTTCCCAAAATATTTCATTTTTATAAGTTTAATTTTTATAGCTTTATGTATTTTTACAATTTTTGTAAGAATATATGTATGCTTCAAATATTATGATTAAAGCCTGCTCAATAAATCCTTAATCATTTTTGTGCTGTATAAAGCAATTGAATAAGTATCAAATAAAGTGTTTTGTGATTTAGATAAGCTTTGTTGATAGAAATGTTCTAAAAGGCACTCAAGTGTTTTTACTTTTTTGTTTTTACTGTCTAATAAATCAAACTTTTTTTCGATATAATTATTTTTAAATAAAATTGTTCTTTTTTTATTTTGAAAATTATTCCCTAATAGTATTCTAAAAATTCTTTTATTATCATCACTTACAATCTTTATATAAGTATTAAATTTATTTTGATCAATGTAATTCATTTTCCTAACTTTTATTACAGAATATTTATCTTTATTATTTAAAAAAAAACTGACTATTCCCAATGAATGTGGGCCCCAATCAATGATTGGAGAGATGTTGCGATAGGGTCCAAAATTACCATCAATAATTTTTAAATCATAACTTTTGTAGTTTCTTAATTTATAAAATATTTCAATAAAGTGTTTGTGAAAAAAATGACTATGATTTACGGTAATATTTTTAAATTGATTATTTTTAAATAATAAAGAAATAGTATTTAAATTTTTTTGATATGGCAGGAGTATAGGTTTTTCAATTAAAATTGGTTTTTTATATTTTATAATATTCTCTAGAATTGAAATATTATTTTTTGGGTTAGTACATATAATAAAACCATCAGGGATATTAAATTTTTTTATAGCTTCATTTAAAGAAAATTCGACATTAAAAAAAGGGTGCCTAAATTTAGTGTTTTTAGTGATTATTGTTAATATTTCTATTTTATCAGAAAATTTGGATGTGATATTTTCAAAATATTTTTGAGACCAATGACCTGTCCCATAAAAGAAAACTTTTAAAACACTCATACTGCATTAGAGTTTATGTAAACACATTTTTACACCAAGAAATATAGTTTTTTATTCCCTTTTCTAAACTAACTTTGGCAATGAAATCAACATCTATTTTTGCTTTAGTAGTATCTGGACATCTCCTATTTGGCTCATCTTCAGGATAGCTCGATGGGTAGTCTACAATATCAATGTTATGTTTTTTATTAAAAATATCATAAAAAAGTTTTGCAAGGTCAATCATATTTATTTCAGGAGTTTGATTACCAATGTTATACGCTTCACCACTTTTTCCAAATAGTATAACTCTCAAAAAACCTTCTATTCCATCAGAAATATAACAAAAAGTTCTTGTTTGTTTACCATGACCATAAACACTGAGAGGTTTTTCTTTTAAAAAATTATTTGCAAAATTTGACATAACTCGATAATCATTTTGGTGCATACC
>CEOO01086339.1_pt1 | contig 10158 bp, 9 predicted proteins | sample 530321 | NCBI WGS metagenome assembly CEOO01 (sample SAMEA2619927, study PRJEB7988) | marine metagenome | biome: marine biome (ENVO:00000447); feature: surface water layer (ENVO:00002042); material: "saline water (ENVO:00002010), including plankton (ENVO:xxxxxxxx)" | depth 5 m
TGTCAATAGATTATCAGGACTCGTAGTCCCAATACCTACTCTGCCGTGAGAAGCATGTCCTTTAATTGTCATAGCATGATATGCTACTGTATTCACTCCTGAAGTCCAAAATTGCAAATCAGTGTTATCAGTCCATCCAGGATTCCGAATGCAATGTATTTGAGGACCGTAGCCATTTACGCCCAATTGTATTAAACTTTCAGTGTGTGCTGCTGACGTATCATTTCCAGTATTAATATTATCTGTATGTACTTGTAGACCGGTGCCTTCTATATGAAGAGTCTTGTAAGGACTCGTAGTCCCAATACCTACATTGCCCCCATATGGATTTAAACATAAACTCTTTTTCGTGCTTACATTATCAGCTTGAAAAACCTCTATATCAACACCATTACTATGGTTATTAGGATTAATAATAAGTGAATTATTGTTTGCCCCAGTATGTTCGACCATACACGACCCATCTGTAATTTGTAATTTATTGGTTGGGTTTGAAGTCCCAATACCTACATTTTGCGTTCCATCTCCTAAAATAAATGTATTGTCGGCCCCCGCAGTAGAGCCATTACCAATGGCCACAGCATTATTATATGTGCTTGTTGAAGCGTTATTACCAATCGCCACACTGTTTGTTCCATCAGCAGTTGAACCAGAGCCAATCGCAAATGTAGAACCATATGAAACACCACCTTGATTCATTAAATTCGTTACATTTGTATCCAAAGCATTTAAACTAACATCGTGACCATTCAAACTAGCATCGTGGATATTCAAACTAACATCAATCGTGCTCAAATGAAGAGGAATATCGTTACTGTAAGTGATTTCTTTGGGGTTTCCGTTAGGGTCATACATCAATACATTATTAGGGAGTGGTAATCCGGTTCCTTCTCCAGATTCGCGTATTTGTGTGAGTGCCAATCGTCCTTGATCAACATATGTCCCACCATTCACAGCGATCAAATCACCATCAATATTTTCTACAATAGGTGTTGAATCTCCCACTGTGGGTAATTTGATGGAAAACATTCCTCCTCCAATACTTGCCATACGAATATAATCACTTCCAGCTACCAAGACCATATCTTCTTCGGCATAATGGGATGGCTCTTGAACAGACATTTATTATGTATATGTATATATAAAATCATACACATAATATATTATACTTTTTGCCATATTAAAAACTCATTGTCCCCGCTTTTCAAATGAAATGGTCCAGCACATCCATAATCTTCTGAACAAACCATTAGTGGAATTTTTAATGCGTCTAAAATTTCGGGTTTTACACTAAACTTTAATTGTATAGACTCGTCGGTTTCATCCAACTTTGCTTCTAAACCATTCACACAAACACTGTCGAAATCGGCTTTATCACTACCGTTTGAATCTTTCCATGTATTTTGCCAAATCGATAGTGGCATTGAAGTTTTTGTTCTGGAATCATACACAACTTGAAATTTGGCGGCCTTTTCATTCGCATTGTGATAAATATTTTGATTCATATATCTCGATGCCATTTTCAAAGGGTCTTCACACGGAGGCGTCAATTGTAAATATTGTGGTGAAGTCAAAAAGATATTTTGATAAATTTCCACATTCAATGAATCCCAAACATCCTTTGTTCTATCCCAAATTCGTGTATGAATATCACAATCACGCGAACTCATAAACAAATTGTTTCGAACCATCACTCCACCTGAAGTCATAAAAGAAATGCCATAATTATTATTGTTGAATACATTTCTCTCCACGATTCCAGTTGTTAGCCGTCCAATCTCAAAATCAATACCGCTTTTCTCATTGTCAATTATTACATTTTTACGGTAAATACAATTTTTACCGGCACCTTGGTCAGACCAAACACCGTGACAATAATTATTGCGAATCAAGTTGTTTTCAATCAACGAATTGTCCGGACGATGAACCTTTAATCCAGCACTTTCCCATCTACGCTTTCCGGAAAAATGTAAATTGTTATTACGCTCAACAATATTACCAGTAAACTCGAATCGTTTTCCCATAAAAGACGCCGTTCCAGCAGCACCATTGTCACTAATAATATTGTTTCTTATCATATTTCGACTAGAATGATAGCTTGTTTGAGTATTTTCCGGAATTCCATTTTCGGAATCTTGACCAGAATTTCCTTCATTTCCCCAATCAATACCAATCGAATTAGCAAAACGAATAATATTGTTTTCAATTGTCCAATATGAACCTCGGCGAAGTCCTACGGCACCTTGTTGTTGTTGTGAGGGATATTTCCAAAATTCATTTGGATAATTATTTCCACAATGCTCAAACACAAATCCATCCACCACAATGTGTTTTAATCCTCTACGGTGTGGAGCAAACAATCTTCGCTGATTACATATTTCAATCACTGATGATGAATCAACGTCTTTTCCTAAATGAATATTCAATTTATTTTCGGTTTTGTTGTAATACCACGATTCTTCTGTGCTTGTCATTTCTTCTAAATACGGCATTTGAGTATACATTTTTCCATTGACAAACACTTGACCCAAACAATATACCATATTTGGGTCGCATTCATTGATTGGAATTTCCCCCCGAAGAGCCTCTGGACGGCCATTCCGTCCATATGGAGTCACACATAATGGTATCAAAAATGGATTGGAACCATCCTTCATTGATGTATCAGTAAAATCAGAATCTACTAATGGCCCACTACATATTCCATTCGCAACAATTTGTGTTGGGTCACTCGGCAACCATATTGCTGAACCTCTCACAATAGCCTTATGTTTCTCAACAGAACGAAATGTAATAGGACTGTCGTGGTCACCGCTTAAAATAGGAGCGACACGTTCTCTGTAGATTCCGGGTTGAACCATTACAGTATCGCCAGGTTGAACCACGAAGGTCGATTTTGTTATAGTCTTAAATGGAGCGTTCAATGAACCATCATTGTTGTCATTTCCAGATTGATCACACACATAATATATGGACATAATCGATATATTATATTCTATGACTTTGTTTTATATATTTTTTATTACAATCTCTAAATTTTCAGGTCCATTACTCCGCGAAGAATCAATGTAAATACGATTGTGTGAACAATGAGACCAATTAACGTTGGGCAACCGGTTGGACTAGCGATTTTTACAAACGAACCTAGTAAACTGTTCACCCAAATATATGTGTATGGATTTGCGACGATTAAAAAAATGACGGTCGTTATAAGGGTGTATTTCCATTTTTTCATATTATCCAATTCTGTTTTCTCTTCGTGGGTCTTTTCGTTGGAGCCGGGGGTGGGTATAGTGAATGTGCTCATATATATTATTTGTGATATTTTCCTAAATTACATTTCATTGATTGTGTCATAATACGATTTTGTCATTGTCACTTTCTTTTTACGGATTTTTGGTTTCTTGTTTTTCACGACCTCTTCATTACAATGAACTACAATGTTATGATATTCACTCTGTAGTATTTTTTTGATGAACTCATACACAAAATCCAGTGGTTTTTCATTACAATTACCCACTATTAAACAACTCCCTGTTCTGAATATCATAAACGATATTTCAGTGTATTTCTTCGAAGCAATCAATTCGCTCATTTTCATTGCTCGGTCTTGGTGTTTCAATAATCCATTTTGTTTTAATATTTCCGCGGGGTCATCACTATTCATAGCGATTTCATTGTTGTAATAAAACTTACATTTAACTCCCGGATAACTACAAGGGTCATACGCAGCTTCGATATTGTATTTTTCACTACGTAATATTTTATGTAGTTTATCACGATTTATATAAAATCCGCAATTGAAATTTGAATTGATAAGCACAACTTCGGGATTGCCGAACTCCAAACGCTCTTCCACGTGTGGTTGTAAACAACGGTGTATCATCATTTTCACGGACTCCAACAAAGAATCATTCAATAAACCCGGGATTTCCAATTTACCAGTATTGAAAACTTTCACGTGGATTTCCTTGAATTCACCGTCTTGGTAAAATCGTAAAATCATCGCGAAACAATTGTAAAAAGCGTTTTTCACCTTACCACGACACACCATTATATCCTTCTTTGATAATCCTACAGTTATTTTCCTCTCATCCTTGAATTTGATTCGCCTTGCCTCAGGATTGTCTATTTCTTTGATAATATGCTCACTGTAATATTTCAAACCATCTAGTTTAGACTTGTATTCTTCATACTCTTCACGCGATTTAGACACAATCTTCATTTGCTTCTTGATTACGCAATCTTCTCGACTATTGTAATCAGCGATCGGAATCAACCAGAATATGCGATTTATATCTATCGGTTGATTCAAAAATAATACCACTGTTTTTGTCGATACATATAAATCTTCACATTCTGGTATAGAGTCATTTATGTTTTCGTGACAAACCTTAGAACCTTCAGGAACACACGACGGAGGAGAAGGTGGTTCACTACTGAATGGATTTTGCGACCCTTGGAGAAACATCATCCATTCATTATCTAAATTATTATTCATTTTCATATAAAGAGATGTTGTCTTCTTTAAATGGTTTTTCTAAATCAATTTTTTACTTTTTTGTTGTTCAATTTTTATTTGGGGCATTATATTGAAGGTATTGTAGATGATAATCAATGGAGGTGATATTATTGTGTAGGAGTTCTCCGATGTTATGTAAGAATTCGCGGTTTACGAGGGTTTTCTTTTTATACACAATATGATTGTAGTAGTTGGTTAGTATGTTACGTTTGTCAATGTTGTATTCGCAGCTAATATCATACAAATACTTTTGGACATCGATGTTTGCGACTTTTTTCGTGAATAATAATTCGTGTAATTTTTCATAAACGGATTCATTTACCGTATTGATTTCCCAATCACTGATGCCCTGATTTACTTGTATAAAATTAATCATACTCCGAATATCAGAGACAAATGTTTTCTGGATACTGTCTATGGTTGTTTTAGACAAATTCAGGTTTTCATTTTTGGAAACATTTGTTAAGAATTCATCTATTTCGGATTTGGGTAGTTGGTTGAATCGAATGGATAATAATTCGTTTTTGAGCGATTCATCGACCTTGGAAATATAATTACATATCAAACAAAAACGCACATTTTGTTTGGACGTTTGTAACAGATACTTCAAGGCTTGTTGAGCATTTTTCGTCATATAATCCACTTCATCTAAAATGACGAACTTGAATCCTTTTTCAAACATATTCTTTGAATGGACAAATTGATAGATTTGATTACGAATGATATCAATCCCACGCTCATCCGAAGCATTCAAGTGTATGACCATTCCGTTGCGACTTTCTTGGAATTTTTGTTGCCATTCTTGTATGAGGTTGATAATCGTAGTGGTCTTTCCCGTCCCCGGTGGGCCATAAAAAATCATATTGGGGAAATATTTTTTATCCAATATATTTTTAAATATTTGACGATTCAATGGTTCTAATACGATTTCATCGAATTTTTCCGGACGGTATTTTTCGACCCAAGGAATGTTCCCTTTATTTTGATACATTGATTATATATGTTTGAGAACCCATATTTATATTTTTTCACACATAATATATATAGTGTATTCAATGAAGGATAAATCTGGAAACATACCATATAAATACTTACCACAGACACTTTCTAAGTCGGACCGTAAGAAACAACTCGCCAATTTAAGACGAACACGCAAATTATATAAAAAACACTCAAAAACATATGTAAATCGACCAATCCTCAAATCATTCAAATCTAAACCATCCAAACATGTCCAAAAAGCTATGAAAATATACGGAGTGGATTCTATGAAACCTTCGAAAGAACTCGCCAGAAAAACCGGATGTTCTAGAAAAGTATTACGGAAAATCATTAACAAAGGACACGGTGCTTACCATTCTAGCGGGTCCAGACCGAATCAGTCGAAAGAATCTTGGGGGTATGCCCGTCTGGCCAGTGCTATTACGGGTGGACCAGCATCCAAAGTGGACGCACATTTGTTGGAAGAAGGATGTGATAAATCATCTAGTTTAGCATACAAAATGTATAAAGAGTCTTTTCCATAAATTTGTAAAAATTGATTCTAAAATTTCATTACAATACATATAGCATGACTTCTATTCTTCACAATATGGAACCTCAGAGCACAACCGGATATTTAGGGATTATACTGGGACCTATGTTTTCGGGTAAGACAACGCGTCTCATACAGTTGTATAAAACCAGAACATACATCAATAAAAAGGTCGTTGTATTGAATTACGAAGGAGACACTCGGTATAGCTCAGACAAACTATCCACACACGATGGAATACAAATCCCTTGTTTATTTGTCGATGATGTGTATAAATGTTGGAATGATTCAAACAATCAATACTATTCTGAAATACGCGGAGCGGACACTATTCTAATCAACGAAGCACAAATGTTTCCTCAATTGTTAGAAACCGTTTTGGATATGGTGGAAAATGCCAAAAAAGAGGTCTTTCTGTGTGGCTTAGATGGTGATTTCAAACGTCAAGAATTCGGTGATATGTTGAAATTGGTTCCGTATTGCGATAATGTAGAAAAACTTACGTCATTGTGTGCGGATTGTAAAGATGGAACACACGCTCTGTTCTCACACAGAATCTCTCAAGAAACGGAGCAAATAGTAGTCGGTTCTTCGAACTATAAACCATTGTGTAGGAAATGTTATGTGGCATATAATCAAAAATAATCAAGAAACAATAATCAATGAAAATGTGGTCAAAACAATATTTAAAAACAATATAAATATTTTTTTGCGATTTTCAAATATTAATGAGTGAAGTAAAAAAACGGGGAAGGAAGAAGAAGGATACTACAACCGTTCAAAATGAAACTGCCACCGAAAATATTAAAATAGAAATAACCGAAGAAAAAGAAAAAGCGGAAGAACCTCCTGTCAAAGTCCTGAAAAAACGCGGTAGAAAACCAAAGGGAGGTAAGCTAATGGTGCTACCTGAACAGAAAATAGATAATGAAATCATTACCCGAAATGTAATTCTTCATTTGAAATGTTCAATGAAAGACCTTCTTGAAAATACTAATCAAGATAATATTAATCTGTTGGATCCACTCGTATATAACCCTTCGATACCTCCCAATATTTCTACGTATGACCCTGCGTTAGATAATAAACAAAACTTTGCGGTATATGATAATACCACAGATAATGAAAACGAAGAGCCAAAATTGAATCAAACACAATATGCTTATGAACCTAAAGTGCTGTGTTATAAATGTAATAATTCTGTTGATGAATCTAGGGATGAAGATGCGGATGATACAACTGCGTGTGATAATATATCCAATGTTTCATTGAAAGATGTCCATAGTAAACTCAAAAAACTAAAAATACATTATTATAAAAATATTCCAACCAATAAGAATTCGGCCTGTTTCTGGTGCACATATGAATTCGATAGCCCACCTTGTCATATTCCAAAATATGAAATCGATAATGAGCTTTATGGTTATGGTTCATTTTGCCGTCCAGAATGTGCTGTAGGATATTTGATGAAGGAAATTTTGGATGATTCCACGAAATTCGAACGATATCATTTATTGAATCGCATTTACGGAAAAATCTTCGGATTCAAAAAGAATATTAAACCAGCACCTAATCCATATTATTTGTTGGATAAATTTTACGGTTCACTCTCTATACAAGAATACAGGAAATTACTTCAAACAGAATACTTATTATCTGTGGTAGATAAACCTATGACGCGATTTTTACCCGAAATTCACGAAGACAATGACGAATTTGTAATGAATATATATGGTGAAAGCAAACATACTACACAAAGTGGAGGTATGTATAAAGTGAAACGTGCTAGTGAAAAACAATCCGGACCTAGCAAGAACAGTATCATACAAAATAATTTCGGCGGAGGAGGAAGCTCATGCCAATAAAACCACCCTAAAAAGTTTTTAAAAATATCTATATAAATATAATATTCTATGATGATTATATTGATATGATTACGATAGATATTGTTGGAGGACTCGGGAACCAACTCTTCAAAATATTTGCCGTAATAGCCTATTCTATTAAACACCAACAACAATTCTTGTTTGAATACAAAGAACAAATCCTTAATAGACATACTTATTGGAGCTCGTTCTTGAGCCGTCTCAAAATATTCACCACTATTATTCCTATTAATCAAACAAACTACTATAATGCGTTAAGACAAAGCAATGTTGTCTTACATAAAGAAAGTGCTGTGTATGAATACCAAGAAATACCTCATTATGACGGAAACAGCGTTTTTTTACGCGGATATTTCCAAAGCTATAAATATTTCGAAGAATACAAAGAAAAAATATACCAAATTATCGGACTTCGCAATTTCCAACAACAAATAAAACATACTTATACAGAATATTTCTCCGATGAAAATACATCATATATCAGCATGCATTTTCGATTAGGTGACTATAAACAATTACCAAATCACCATCCCATTATACCACTACAATATTACGAAAAATCACTCATTGAAATCCACAAAAAACTCCAACAAGAATCTTATTGTGTTTTATATTTTTGCGAACAAGAAGACAATGACTATGTCCTTGATTCTATCAATAGCCTCAAACAAAATCAATTATTACATAATTTCACATTTAGAAAAGTAGATGACACTATCGATGACTGGAAACAAGTCATTCTTATGAGCATATGTGACCATAATGTTATTGCCAATAGCACCTTTAGTTGGTGGGGGGCATATTTTGGAAACCAAGAAAATCGTATAGTTTTTTACCCGAGTATATGGTTTGGTTCTTTTTTAAATCATTTACATACAGAACAACTTTTTCCTCCCCATTGGCAAAAAATTGATTGTGTTTGATTGTTTTTCAAAATATGTATAAAGACTTTGATATATATCTACAATATGTCCACATTCAATAAATACAAGGCCAACTACGCTGGACTCAATGATTTACCCCTTGTAGTTAACCTCAAAGAGAAATATAAAAAAGCAAGAAAGAAAAATAGAAAGCTTACGAAAATATTAATTGACCTGTGTGAAGAAAATCGCCTACTCAGAAATGGTAGTAAGCCAGCTCTAATTGATCTTACAAAACAACCAGACGAAAAAGATGAAGACACACCAAACATATCATATGAATTCATCGACGATAAGTCAAACACAAAGGAAACTCGGGAAATCAAACTAGAGAAACCTAAACTGGAAAAGGGACAATATATCGATAGAATACTTGAAAAAGTTGAGACAAACACTAAAATTGAATATGAAGACGAAGACATCGAAATTGTAGAAGAAGAAGTTAGTAGTGACGAAGAAGAAATGACACTTGGTAGTGACGATCAAGAATTAGATTATGGTGAACTAGCTCAAGCAAAAGGTGAATATGAAGAATATTTACAAGAAAAAGAAGAGGAGGAAGAAGAAGAAGTCGTAGAAGAGGAAGAAGAGGAAGAAGTTGTTGAAGAGGAGGAAGAAGAAGTCGTAGAAGTGGAGGAAGAGGAGGAAGAAGAAGTCGTAGAAGTGGAAGAAGAGGAAGAAGAGGAAGAAGAAGAAGTCGTTGAAGAGGAAGAAGAGGATGTTGAATATGAAGAAGTTGAAGAGGAAGAGGAAGAGGAAGAAGAAGAGGAAGAGGAGGAAGGAGTTTACGAAATTGTGATAAATAAGAAAACATATTATGTATCAAATGAAGTAGACAGCCCTATATATGCTGCGGATGAAAACGGTGATATTAGCGACGAGGTTGGAATATACAAAAAAGGAAAGCCAACATTCTATTAAGTAGCTAGAACTATAGTTAGAAATTATTAGTTAGTTTTATTTTTATTTGCGAATACGGGCTAACCGTTTACGCGTTTTCAAATATTTTTGTTTGAATCTTCTGGTTTTGTTTCTACCTCCAGTTTGAGCAGGTGTTTCTTGTGGTGTTTTTTGTGAAGTATCTTGCGGGGCATTTGTTTGAGATTCATCTGTTTTGGTTTCTACAGAATCACTATCGAAGTAGAATGGTCTATATTTCAAATCCCACGAATATTTAGAAGGTTTTACAATCTTTTCTAACATATTGCCTAAATACTCATTTTTGTATGAACAATCGATGGCACTTGATTTAGTGGAGTCGAGTTCGCCTCCGATTAGTTCGAGGTTTAATTC
>CEOO01062806.1_pt1 | contig 10095 bp, 13 predicted proteins | sample 530321 | NCBI WGS metagenome assembly CEOO01 (sample SAMEA2619927, study PRJEB7988) | marine metagenome | biome: marine biome (ENVO:00000447); feature: surface water layer (ENVO:00002042); material: "saline water (ENVO:00002010), including plankton (ENVO:xxxxxxxx)" | depth 5 m
ACGGCTTTTGTCCGGAACATCTTTAAGTCTTCGACTTCCTCTTTTAATTTTTCTAACTGGGTGGGTGATGCAACCTCATCAATTCGATCTTTCCACTTTACCAACTCTTGCACTTTATCCTCACGCGCTCTTATCTCTGCGATCTCACGTTTCATGTCATTCATGCTCTCGTTTAAGTCCTTGATGCCTTGTGCTAATGTCTCTAGTTCTTTTAGGACAAGACGTGAGTATTCACCCCATCCGTTATTCTCGTTTGTCATCTTCATCCTCCTCAGGTTCTACAACACAGATCAAATCTTCAAGCATATTGATCACGTCTTGTTTTGTCACGATATCAGACTCAGCTTGCTTCACTAAGTCCTTGAGGTTTTCTATGAGCCAATCACGGAGTGTAAACACTTCAGACCATTTACTGTTCTTTTTGCAGAGTTCATCACGTAACTCACGGAGCTTGGTAAAACGATCAGACATGTTATTTATCATAGTCGTCTCCGTATGCTTTCTACGATCATCTGGCGTATCGTAGATTCAGCAATTACTGCCCTAGGGTTGTCATCTTCTAGAAGACCCATAGCTTTTAGATAGTCTGATATTTGCTTATTAACCGGCGTTTTATTATCTCTATAACTACCGCTATGACCGTCTGGCCAACCACCGTGTGATGTTGGTCGATCTAAATACAGATCCTTAATGATACTTCTTTTTTTTGACACAAAAATAACCTCAACTACAACTTATTATAATTATAAAGAAGAGGTAATAATTTCTTGTAAATTATGTTATGTCTTTTATTAAGTCCTGTCGCTTTGCTGTCACGACTTCACCAGAGTCATTTCTTTTAAATCTTACCCACATCTGTTTTGATAAGGTTCCCGGGCCAATATTTGCTGTTACTGATCGGTAGAAAACTTCTGTAACTACACCGGCAATATCCATATTGTGGGTCATGTAGACCTTATCACCTTCTCTTAAAAAATTTGACATAATTTACTTCCTGTATACGAAATAATATACAGAGACATGTTGACATGTTAACTTTTTCTTTCTTTAATTTTGGTTAAAAAGCAATTGCTTCTCACGTCATGATATTGCAACTTTTGGAACATTACATCTTTGTGTTCGTTTTCATCGCAATCTTTACTGTCTTCTTTAAATTCTAAAGAACGACCGGATACTGAATAATATTCGTTGACTTCAGTGTAAAAAACTTTTTGAGTCACATAATTGTCTAACTGCCACCCAATTGCAATTGATAAGACACTTAAGCAGATTTTTAAAACTAGATTTTTTTCTTTCATATATCCTCCTGTATAGTATTAGTATACAAAATATATAGCGTGGTTACACAATTAGTCTTTTGAAGTCTTCACAAAAGAGTCTTTTATTTCTATTGTAGAACCTATCCCAATCGCTATCAAGAATATAAGTTATAGCTGTGTCCTCGCTATTTCTGACGCTTCTTCCAACAGACTGAACAACCGTCATTGCAGTTTTCAGTGCGTACCAATCAGGAAACTTATTCATTCGCTTCTTTACAATTGGATCACCAAGCCATGGATATGGAACTTTACAGATAACTTGAAAACGGCTTAAGTCGCCTTTTAAGTCTACACCTTCTGTCATTGATGGTGATAAAAGCACAGTTGGTTCTTTTGATTTAATGTGTTGCTGGAGTACCTGATCTCTATTTTCACTGTTGTGAATCAAGATTCTTTTACCCAGTTTACCTCGCAGACTCTTTTTCAAATAATTAGCAATTCGATACGTGTGGCAATGAATTATACCCTTTTCATTTGTGTGTTCTTGCATGATTGCTTTGACTGCTTCTTTTAAATTAGGAAGTGTACCTTCAATTGTTTTAGCACTCATGCTACCTACAGAAGCATTAATGATAGGTCTGTTTTCAATGGGGAAGGGTGATGGTATACTAATGGCCTCATACTCATCCTTAGGTATACCTAGTGATCGAGCAAAAGCCTCAGCGTTCAATATTGTCGCTGACATCAAAATTACCTTTTGACCCAGACGAAACAAATACTCTTCAGCGTAGTTTGATATATCGATTGCACGGTATACTACTCTCACGTATCCTCGTTTCTCTGTTTCCTGCTTTTCCATCACCCAGTTATCTTTGTCATAGTTATCTAAAAACTTTTTAAGTTTGTCAGCGTGACCGGTCATCATATCATACTTGAGAGAAAGTGATGACAACTCTTTGATTTTAGATGCTATGCCTAATTGTTCAATCTGTTTTTCAAAGTGCATAATTTGTGAAGTAAGTTTTGGCTGATATATGTTTTGTATCCACTTTACAAAATTAATTGGTGTGACTTTATCAGGCCATTTGCATTTAACAATTTTCTCTGCAAAGTATTGACTCACACCAACCTCAACAAAATTACTTAACACCTGCTCTGTGTTATGTGCCTCATCAATAACCAAAACCTTTCTTGGGACTATGCCTCCGCTAAATGTTGATTCAGTTAAGAAATAAGGAAAATTAGTTACTGATTCTGGAGATTCTAAAAACTTCTTCTTTGACTTCTTGTATTTGCAGTTAAATTTACAAGCTTTAAAGAAACCTGATTTATTATCAGCAGTCTTTAGCATTTGCTGGGATGTCCTGCAGTCGTTACCTTTATGATAACTACACTGATAATTTGCAGCTGAATAAATCGACTTCATATGATTGTCGCTAGGGCCGCCAAAGTCTTTTTCATATTGTGCTTGGAGTATTTTTTGTGTTGTTAAGAAGTAAGAACCGCTATCAAAACCTTCGGTTGTTTCTAAGTTATCATTAAAGTATCTTGCTAAAGTTAATCCGATTGCAGACTTACCTACACCTGTTCCCGCTTCAACAATACAAAATCTCTTGTTGCTCTTTTCAATGGCCTCTATTGCAAATTCTATTGCGTCACACTGTTCTTGTCGAGGTGTCTTGTATGGGAAGTACTTTATGTATTCTTTCTTCATTAATAATCCTTGGTTAAAATTAATACTTTAGATTATAATGTGGCTTACTAAAAAATTACAACTTGACAGTTTCAAGTATTTTCTTTGTATCAGTAATTTTTTTAGCGCCTAAAAGCTCTAAGAATTGCGCGTATTCATGTGATGAAGCATTTGAAATAAACATTTCATTTTTAGTTATTTTCACAAAAGGCCTCTTGTTACCTTGACGGGCGTACAGACAATTAGGTATTTTTACTTTATTTGGATTTAATGCGTAGGTAAAGAAGTACTGTATTTTTAACATTCGATAAGGGGTTGTCAACCTCAACCTAAACTTTAACTCTTTGACTATTGCGTTTTTTGCATGAGAGTTCATATCAATATCTTTTATAAAGTCTTTTTCTGTCCAGGAATTAGTCTTAGCCATATTGATTTTGACTGTGTTTTTTCTTTTTCTTATTGATATCGACATTATCTTCTCCTTTTAGTATGACCGTCAGCTAAGCTAGATGCCCAACTATCAGGTTTAACCCTCAAGTCAAATCCTGTACCTGAGACCCAGCCTTGGATTGTTTTAAAGAAACGAGCTGTGGCATTTATTTTCTTATTGGTACCTATATCAATATGTAACTCGATATCTGCTTGTGGGCAAAGCTTGAGTACAAATTGGGCTGTTTGAATTGCCAAAGATACTTCTTCTAAGATCTTGGCTTGTAGTTCAACATATTGCTCAGATCCTTTCTTAATTTTTCTAAAATAGTATCTTGCAATATTAAGGTCTCGATTATGAAATGCAATCACAGTAGCAAAATTACACTTATTAGGAAACAACATACTGTCAGTTCCCACGTAAATTTTACCGCCTTGGGCCACATAATCTTCAATTTCTTTTTTAATAAATTCAACATCTACGTCATTACCGTCAGCGTCTTTCCAATAATATAAGTCAGGCATAAAGTCTCCCTTTATATTATTGTACTCCATTACTTGATTCTTTTATAATTTGATTTAAACCATTCTTTAAGAATATCCCTATTGTCAATACCTGGACCTTCATTAAGTGTATTTTCTTTTTCTATTTCGTTTAACCTGTCGTTCTTTCTCATTTGTCTTCTTAATTCAGATATTGTATTTTGAATTAGAGAAGCTTCTTTTCTATATTGCTTGCCTTCTTTTTTCCTAGAATTATAAGACCCTTTAATATATTGTAATTCATCAATCATTTCTTGTAGATATCGAGAATAATCTGCGCTGCCTTTGTCTGCTCTTTTAATTTCTTTAAGCGGATCTAATCCAGCATCTGTTCTATATAGACTTCTCACCCTAGATGCGTCGACACCTTGTGGGAACGCTGATCCGAAACGATCTGAATCAAAACCTTCTGAATCGCTATCTGCATTGAAAAGAGATCTTACTTCAGTACCAGACATACCTCCTTCAAATCTTTCAAATCCAGCAAAGTCAACATTTGCTGCATATCTTTTAAAATATTGATATTTTTTAAGATCATCGTTGCCTGTGTATAAAACAAACTGATCGTTTGGTCTAGAATCAGCTAGACCCATCAATACATCAGGTGGACCGCTTCTTACTTGTTCAACTTCAGCTGTTACGTTTGCTAAGCCACGTGCAGCTAACGCCTCTTTAATTCCATTGACAATCTCTCGCATTTCTGATACTCTTTCTGGATTTTCTCTTCCAAATTTTTCTGAATGGCAGAAAACCATTTTAACAAACTTATCTTCACCAAACTCAAACAAACCAGAAGTCGGGTCCATATAGATATCACGAAGAGCAGAAAGAGCAGTTTCTCCGCGGACTGGAAATTGGTTTTTTTTAATTCTATCTTGCATTGATATTAAAACGTAAGTCTCGTTTGCAGGTGTTGTACCTTTCGGACACTGTGAATCAGCAACAGCTTCTGTAATTAGACGATAGTGTCCTGCTGTCATTGGTTTCATTGCACCGATCATTACTGTTACTCTACTCATAAATACCTCTCCCCTCTGTCACATAGTATAGTTATAACTATTCCTTCCGGATCGTGTTTTTCAACATATTTTTCTGCTGCCAAGATGTTTGCACCGCTACTAATACCCACGAGTATTCCGGTTTCCTTCCAAAACTTTTTCATTCTTGCAATTGCGTCTTCTGTTTTAATAGAAATAGTCTCATCCATCAATGTTCTATTTAAAAGAAAGTCTGCTCCGTCATTAATACCTTGAATACCGTGTGTTGCGTTGTCTTCAGCAGGTTGAGTCAGCACACATTTGACACCTAGGTTTTTATCATCGACATACTGTTTAATACCCATCATCGTTCCACCGGTGCCTGCACCGTGAACAAATGCTTCCCACTTGCCTACCTTATTAATAATGATGTCTTTGTGAATCTCTAAGGCTGTTTCCTGTCTATGGCACTCAACATTTAATGGATTGCTAAACTGCATGGGTGAAAAGGCACCAGACTCATTTACGAGACTGTCACGTATTTCTATTGCCTTGTGGAATTCATTAGGACCGGTTTCAATAATCTTCGCACCGAAAGCAGTCATCATATCTTTTCTTTGTTGTGACATGTTACAAGGCATGATGATTGTACAAGGACAGCTCAGCGAAGCTGCATAACTTGATAGTGCTATTCCTGTATTACCGCTAGTTGCCTCAACAATTTGTGTTACGCCTGGTTCTACAGTGTTTTCTGCGACTGCTCGATCCAAAATGTACTCTATCATCCTGTCCTTAACTGAACCGGTTCTATTATGTGTTTCTAATTTTGCCCATATACGACCTTCATCATCAATTGATATTAACGGTGTTCTTCCTGTGATTTTCATATCTTAAAATAATCCCATATAATTTTTTCAGCGTCAACAATAAAAGGCTTTAAATAATTCAAACAATTTTTCTTGGCTTTTTTTATTGATATCCACTCATAACCTTCATGTTCTACCTCTCCGGAGTGAGGATTTGAAGCAATAATTATTTCACTATCACCATCAACCTCACCTATCCAGAGTTGCATAGGCCCATATTCTATAGGTATACTTGAAATAAGCTTAGGTCTCAGTCCGGATTCTTCAAAACACTCTCTTTTAGCAGCTTCAAGTGGTGACTCCCCTGTGTCTATGCTTCCTTTAGGAATATCATAAGTACCTTTTGCTCTTTTTCTATGTTTAGGTAGAGCAATAAGACCTAATATTTCTGGATTATTGTAGTTATTTCTAAACACTATAATGCCACTAGCAGTAATTGTACCCATAACAAATTCCTCAGTTATTTATATATCTAATTTTAAGTAATTTACAATTAAATATAATCACTTAATTCATCTGTTTCATCTTCATCGAAGTCAATATCAGATTCGAATTCATTGTTAAAGTCCATAACCGGTTCAGGTTCAGGAATATATTCATTGTCACTTTCACTTGGATGATCGGGAAGGGCATCTTCAGAATTTAAGATGCCATCTCCGTCACTGTCCACATCTTCAAAATCTTCGATGAAATTTCCATACTTTTTTACGTAATCATCGATCGTCATGACTTTACCTGAGATTGCATCATTTACATTTTTAACACCGACTTCTTTAAATGAACGCAAGACATTCATAAGGTCTACTTCATCTTTCGCAACAGTTTCAGCACCTTGGTCATTGACGATCAAATAACCTATGCTGGGCATTCTTTGTATTTTTACTTCAGAGCCTTGTACTACTTCTGTTAATAATCTTCTTATAATTTTTCTGCTCACTTTATCTCCTAGGTTCTTTAATTTATATAGTTAATTTTTAAAATTTACATATGATCGTATTTATTAAAAATAATAGCTTCACTTGGGTCACTATATACCACAGTTGGATTAGGAATGTTATATATGCATACATAGTCACATATTGATGTCATCAATATTTGAAAAAATTCATTTTTATCTCTGTCTATGTAGGAAGGATTATCGCGAACACCTAAGTCTTCCATGGAAAAAGTGTCACCCTCATATGAGTCTGTTTTAGTACTAGGATTGATCAGAGTCAAGATAAAATCAAAGTAATTATCAGGACTGCCGTAATTTTCTATGACCCAGGGTTCAAAAGTTTGAAATATGTCCTCATAGATCTGATCATAGTGAGGATTGCCGAATTCACATCTTCCCGGATTGTTATTGCTAAAGTCTTGAGGATCCTCACCTCCGCCTCCACCTCTTCTTCTAGGAGTTCTGATTGGTGGTAAATTACCACCAGCTCCACTCCCAAAGTCAAATCTTTTTGGAGTATCGACATCCATGACTTTAAACTCTTTCAATATCATTTTCCTTAATTGTTTTCTTGTTATTTTCATTGCATGTATCCTTCGTCTACTATACCTAGTTCATCTAACACTTCTCTTCCTAATGTCCAGGTCTTTTTATAGTTTACTCTATTTATTATTTCTATTTCAACAGAGTTTTTAATTGAGTCTGGTTTGAGACGTCGCACATCTTCTGTAGTACCGTCAGCTCTATATCTTTGTATTGTCTGGTATTCTGCATCCCGTGATTTATAAAGATCAATTAAGAACTGATCGTCGCAATGCACAGGGTTACTTAAGAAATACTTATAATAATCATTAATATGTTTCTTAAAGTGATTAGCTGCTCTCTCTGATATATGTGGGCTTCCTGCTATAGCAGAAAATAAATTGCAAAACCGACTAGTTTTTATCTGGTAACGCCCATCATTGTTTGTAAAGGATCCGGAGCTATGAAAAAGATTAAATGCGAATCTCTTTATTGACATGTTGCCGGCATAGTCATAAAATCTACTATCCACGTCATGTTCACCGTCTCTCATAAAACTGGTAAATTCACTCTTACTCATTTGAAAGAATTCCGGGAAATTTTCGTAAATAGCATTTTCAATTTCTTGAATAACAAGTTTAGGCGCTCGTAACATCTCTGTGACATCAGCATTAGCTTGCTGATTTTCTCGTGTTACAGCATCCAAGATAGATACTGTCATTCCCATTGCGAGTCCGTCCATCTGGGTCATTTCAGGCCTGTTTAATCGAGTAAAGGAGCCGTCTTCGTTGTATTTACGGGTACTATTGCCGTTTTCTAACAAGTACCTCACACATGATAGGAAGTAGTTAAATCTATGTTCTATGTTTTCAGCAAAGAAATTTGTCTTTAACTCCTTGTCTTTAGAGTTAAAATAAGTCTCTGATACAGCTTCCAAGCCTCCGTTGTTATAACCCCTAGTCTTATAAGAAGATTGTTTTATAGCATTTTTCATACCCTCGTCTGACAACATTTTTCTGTCCTGTTCATCCATTTTTTGTTGTATTAAAGGGTGAGGTGGAGCAATAAATGTTAATGATCTTCTTATGTCTTCTATTAAGAGATCGAGTGCCATGTTTATAGATCGTGGATCCCTGTACCCGTGTTCGCCAAATGCGTGTTCTTCTAGACACTTAGCAAATAGATTATTATCCATAAGGTGGCTTTTATATTTTAAAAGAGAAGTGATAATTGCTTTCTTTGGATCACCTAGTCCATAACGAGTGCTAGGATACTTAAAGATATCTTTAGGAGACATTGTCATGATTTTATTAAATGCTTCCTTAACAGACTCAGGTGTCATTGTCTCGCCCACTCTGTAAAAGTCAGTCTGAATATATTGTAAAAGATAGTCAGGTGTATAATACGCAGTAAATTGCATAACTTCAGGTGATTTATCGTATTTGGAATTCATAACTTGTTCCAAATAGTCTTTTTTAGCGTCTTCTTCGTAGTCCTTGATTACGCTTTTTAAATATAATAAGTCTTGACATGCCCGTTTTAAAGATTCTTTAGCTGGGTGATTACTACCTATTACAGCTGCCTCTGCTTTGATAATTCCCATTATTTGATCGTAGTATTGACCTAAACCCTTTTCAGATCTTAGATCGTCATCTGTAAGACCCATATTAGCAGCATCAACTGACAAGCTTCCGTTTTCACCCCTGAGTACGGGCTTACCGTGCACAAATCCTATACTTATTCGGCTGTCATTGTTTTTTAAGAAAGGTTTATCTTGATATTGATATGGGTCATCTGGTGTTCGACTATAGTCCATGACATAAAAAAGAATAACATCTCCATCTTCTCTACCAACATAAGTTAGAAACAGATTCTGACCTCTTGTTTTTGTCGTGCACCAAGATGTGTCCTCACCACTAATATCACAAGCTGTTGATCCTGTCACTGTTTTTGGTAATAAAATAGTCCATGGTCCGACCTGTGCCAGTTTCTCAACCTGATTAGGGTCATCAATAGGTTTGATTGTGGGTACAGATTTCTTCTTCCTACTATCAATCAAGGCTTCAACTTGGGAGATTACTCTCCTTAATTCGTTGACTGTTGGGTAATTTCTTTTATTTAAGTCAGTCGGAAAACCGTTTTCTTTCACAATTGTTTGTACTTGTGGATCAAAAAATCTGATCACATCAGCTGCTACATCCGGAATTGGCTCAGTCCCACGTGTCTTTTGAATCCAAGCTAATTGAGATAAGTCTTTGATACCATCATTGTATGCTTGGAGCAAAGCATCTTGATCCGATAGCGGCTGTGTTTTTATCCACTTCCTGGTTTGTTTACTCTCCTGCAACATGCTTTCTAAAATTATCTGTCTTATTTTTCTTCTTGTAATTCTCATTAATCTTCCCTTACACATCAATGTATCTATCTGGTTTAGTTCCTTTATGAGCTTCGTTTTTCTGGGCCATCATCTCTTCGACTTCTTCTCTTAACTTATACTCAGGTTCATCGGGTGGAATGTCAAGCCTTCTTACGAAGTTAGGCATAGTCATACCTACCCTCATAGCGTATTTGCGTTCTATTCTAAACATGAGTGTGTCGCCTAGACTTCTTACAAATAAATCACACCGGTCAGGATTCAGATTGTTTGTTTTAGCTTTCTTGAAAAAATCATAATAGATATCATCTGGAATAGAATAATTTCTGGTTGTGTACAGTAAATATTGATAGAAAACACCGGATGACATGTCAAAAACTCTTCGTACTGTCTCTGGTTTAGGTGAGCCGGCAATGAGTTTACCAATGAAATTAACTGCTTTAATCACACCTATTGCTCCTGCATCTTCTAGGGTAGGTTCTAGTTTATCAGGTT
>CEOO01051361.1_pt1 | contig 10068 bp, 8 predicted proteins | sample 530321 | NCBI WGS metagenome assembly CEOO01 (sample SAMEA2619927, study PRJEB7988) | marine metagenome | biome: marine biome (ENVO:00000447); feature: surface water layer (ENVO:00002042); material: "saline water (ENVO:00002010), including plankton (ENVO:xxxxxxxx)" | depth 5 m
TGTGGAGTTACTGGGGGTTTTATTTCAAAAATAAAAAATTGCCTCCAAGGTTTTTGGTTGTGATTACAGATTACTTTATTGCATTAAACCAACTCATTATTGGTGTTTTAATGATTTTTCCAGAAACAAGAGACATTGGTACAATTATGTTATCTTTTGGATTTTTAATTTTATTTTTAATACTAAAGTTAGGAAATTTGTGTTTATTGGTTGGAGTTTACTCCTTATTATTTATTGATTATTTCAAAATATATTCAATGTCATTAAGGGAATATTATTTTTTTAATGTTTTAGATTTAGCTCCGATAGAAGGTTCATTAAATTCGGTATATATATTTCTCGCTACAAGTTACATTTCTATAAAACTTCTACATTATGCTCAATTTTATTTTCGTTTATCTTTGCGAATACCCACTTTTTTGAGATATTTAATAGAAAAAATAAGTTTTTATGCTCCTATATTGATTTGGAGAGTTTTTAGTGCTGATATTATTAATTTTTATATTAAGGTTGAAGAAGAATCAAAAAATGGAAACCGCTATAGATTGAATCCTGATAATTTTTATAATAGGAATGCATCAAATTTTTTTGCAAAAATTAGATTTTTCCATGTAGCAGAATCCTGCGTTTTAAGTTCAATTTTTCTAAGTGTTAGATATGACAAAAAAAATTTTGAGGAGGCTAAAGAAAAATTGTTAAGGTATATTTGTACACTAGATGATCAAATGATTGATAACAGAAATAAGTTAATTTTTACTTATACAAAATTATTAAAAAAAGATGGAAAAATTATATATCTTGATTTAGAGAGTTGGACACATGTTTCAGGTAAAATCTATAGAAAAGTTTTAAATAAACAGTATAGTATTTATGTTAACCAATCTTCGTTTATAAGGCCTCTTGGAAAATTTGGATCATATGGCAAAAGTAATTAATAAAAAGCTTATTATAATTTATGATGGTGAGTGTATATTCTGTAATAATCTCTCCAAACTTACTAAAATTAGATCAAAGATTAAAAATGTTGAAATTTTGAACGCTAGAGATTTAAAAAATGAAATAGTTTTTAAGTTTAAAAAAAAATATAATTTTGATGAAGGAATGTTAGTCATATTTAAAGATAGAGAGTATTATGGTTCTAAAGCTATAAATTTTCTTAGTTCGATAGAATATGACACATTGTTACCAAAAATAATCTATTTCCCTTTTAGAAATCTAATTTTTTCAAAATATGCATATCCAATTTTAAAGTTTGGTAGATATTTATTTTTGAAACTTAGAGGTAAAGATTTGATTGGGTATTAAAGTTAGATTTAATCATTTTAACATTTGAATTATGAATTATTCTGGCATTATAAAGAAATATTCATTTTCATTAATCCATTCTGACAGATTTTTTTTTATTTTTAAATGAATGTTTTTTTGGATTATCGAAATATACTCATATTGTTTTTCTTGTGAGCCCCATCTTTTTTTAAATCTATAAACGCCTTCTTGATTTAGCCAAGTGCCACCCCAATTCCAAAATTTTGATTTATGGTTTATTACTGAATCAACCATACCTCTAAAAATTAAGCCACTTAATGGTTGCAAACTTCTATATTTTTCAGCAATTACAGGCGTAAAGTATTCCACATATGAAGAAGAGTATATTAATAAAAGCATTGCTGCAATTTCGCCATTTTGAGCCTCTGATTTATAAATAGAAAACTCATGATTTGATTTAAAAAATAACTCAATTTGCTTAAAAAGATTTAGGGGTTTAATGTTTCCATTTAATTTTTTCATATTTTCAAAATGAATTTTATGTAGATTCTCGATATCATGATTTGATATATTATTAGTTATTTTAAAATTCTGAAGTTCAGACTTTCTAATCATATTTCTAGTTTTGCTATGAAATGAATTCATTAATTCATTTTCTAGCTCTTTCAAATTGAAATTTTGTGGTAAATGAGTGACTTGGCTAATACGACTATCAATTTCAATTACAAATAACCTTTTGTTAAAGCTTAAATTATTCCAAAATTTAGAATTATTTAAAAAAGGATTTTCAATAATCGTTAATATCTTAACATCAAAATCAAGCATCCAATTTTGTAAAAATATAATAATCTGTTTATTAACATGATGATCAAAATCAAAATTTGAAATTAAAGATCCGTGACTTCCAAAAAATGGTAGAGAATTCGCTAATTTTCCAAAGTTTGTTTCTTTGTAGATAATTGGTATAAAGCCAATTAATTTAAATTTATTATATATTGTGATATAAATTAACTTTGAATCATGAAGAAATTTTGATAAGAAATTATGAAATGTGGGTTCACAATATAATTGCCTATATTCTTTTTTTAAGTTTAAATTATTCAAAATATCTGATTGAAATTTTTCAATTTTTATATTTATTTGCATAAATTATTTTTAAAATTGTTCTAAAAATTCTTCAAGATATAAAAATGACCAAATTAAAAGTCTTCTATTCTCTTTGCCATTAAGGTGCAAGTTAACTAGATCTTTTAATGTTTTTGGATCAAATATAGAATTTATTTTAGCATTTTTTTTAAGTAATTTATTCTTAACAAATTCAATACTTTGATTTTTGAACCAAGTTGCATCTGGTCCTGTAAAACCTTGTTTATTTCTATTAACAATTTCTTTAGGTAAAATGTTATTTAGCATATTTCTTAGAATCAATTTTCCATTTTTTGTAATTTGAAAATAATCCTCAATTTTTTTACTATAATCATTTTCATCCTTCTTAATGAAGTTTGAGACAATTTTTAATTTTTTATTTACTGAACACTCCATAGCAAAATTTACAAGATCATTATCCATAAATGGTACTCGGTTTTCTAAACTATGGTGCATTGACAATTTATCTTCAACAATAAATAGACTATTTAAAAAAGTTTTACATTCCAAATAAAGAGAGGCATTGATTGAGTCTTTTGGTGTTAAAATTTTTTTTCCATATTTGTCTTTTAAAAGATTAAAAAGTATATCTCTTGTCCATACATGACTTACTTTATTACTTATTGGTAAAAAAAGTTTTTTTAATTCAGTATTACTTGCAAGTCTTTGCCAATACCTATAACAATGATCAATATATTCTGGGAAATTTATAGAATTATTTATATTTAAATATCTCCATGGATATCCACCAAATAATTCATCCCCCCCAGTACCCGAAAGTATTACACTTAAATGCTCACTTGCAAGTTTTGAAGAGTAAAAATTTGGATAACATTGACCTAACCTAGGTTCTTCCAGACTGTTGACAATAAAAGGAAGACTTTTTTCTATAGAATTGGCATCAAGAAGTATTTCAAAATGATTTGTATTTAATTTTTTAGATGTCAAATAAGCCATTGATCTTTCATCAAAATTTAGATCATTTCCAGACATTCCGGTGACATTAAATCCACATGTAAACGTTTTTAAATTTTGTATTTTTTGAGACGCAATTGAAGTTATAGCTCCTGAGTCTAGTCCCCCACTTAAATATGTTCCAACTTCAACATCACTAATTAGTTGTCGTTTTACAGCTTGTTCAAATAGAAATGATAATTCCTCTGCACTTTCTTCTATACTAACATTTTCATTTTCTCTAGATTCAGAAAAATGAAAGTCCCAATATTTTTTTTTTATGATTTTGTCGTTAATCAAGTCAAATTTTAACAAAGATCCTGCTTCTAAAAGATTTATATTTTTGTAAAGTGTTTGATTTGAAAAATAATTTTGAAAGGTAAAATACTCTAACAAAGCTTCATAATTTAATTCTTTTACAAATTTTGGATTAATTTTTATTGCTTTAATCTCTGAACTAAATAATAAAGTATTTTTATTCATAAAATAGTAAAGAGGTTTTACGCCGAACCGATCTCTAGCTAGAATGAGTGTTTGATTTTTTCTATCCCAAAAGGTTAAAGCAAACATTCCATTAAAATATTCTAAGGCTCTCTCTCCCCAAACAATTAAAGCTTGAAGTACAACTTCTGTATCAGTATTAGAAGCAAAATTAATACCTTTTTTTTTTAAAATTTTTCTTATTTCTTTATAATTATACAATTCTCCATTATAACTTAGAATCCACCTTTTATTTTCACTAAACATTGGTTGATTTCCAAGAGAACTTTTGTCTATTATAGCTAAGCGCCTATGACCTAAACCAATATTATTTTCAACCCATTGACCTTCACCATCTGGACCACGATGCTTAATTATATCGGTCATTTTTTTGATAGTAGATTTTAACACAGATTTACCTGTAAAATCTATTTCTCCAACTATACCACACATTATGAAAAAAATTTTTTTATATGATCGATAACATGTGTCTGTTCTTCAAAGGTCATGCCATTATAAATTGGAAATGAAATACTACAGTCATTTGCAATATATGAATTAATAAAATTGTGAGGTTTAATATTATATTTTCTTTTATAAAATTCCAACATGTGTACTGCATGTGTTCCAGGTCTAGTGGCAATACCATTGGAGTTAAGGTAATCCATAAAATTGTTTCTATCTTTATTTACGCTCTTAATATCCTCTAGATTTATTTTCTTTGGTTTAAAGAGACAGACGAAACTTTGAAATCCGTGGGTAAAGTTTTTATCAAAATCAGGTAACTTTAGTTCATTTAAATTTTTGAGTTCCTTAAAATATATATTTGCAATTGCTTTTCTTTCATCAAGGATCTCTTTCGAACGATTCATTTGCATTGATCCTAAAATACCTTGAATGTCGGTCATTCTTTGATTATAACCTGCAACTTTATGATCAGCTAAAATATATGGTTTAGGACCTTTATGTCTTTGTAAATCTGAGATGACAGCCCCATGATCTCTATATTGTCTAATTTTTTCTGCTAATTTTTTATCATTTGTTGTAATCATGCCGCCTTCTCCAGTCGTAATAGCCTTTCGAGGATGGAAGCTAAAACAACCAGTATTTCCAAAAGTACCTACGTGTTGTCCATTAAGTCTTGAACCAAATCCACAAGCGGCATCTTCAATTACAAAAAGATTAAATTCTTTTGCAATTGACAAAATTTCAGTCATTTGAGCTGATAATCCAAATAAATGTACGGGAATGATACATTTAGTGCGATTATTAATTAAATTTGTAAGTTTTTTTATGTCTATATTAAAACTTTCTAGATCAATATCACAAAAAACAACTTTTGCACCAAGGTTTTCTACAACATTTGCAGTGGATACCCATGTAAATGCAGGGACTATAATTTCATCTCCTGGCTTTATACCAAGAGCAGCTAGTGATATAAGCATTGCACTTGTGCAAGAAGTTACAGCAATACTTTCCTGAGATCCAGTGAATTTAGACCATTTATTTTCAAAGTCTCTAACTTTTGGGCCTTGGACTAGCCACCCAGATTTCAGAGGTTCAAGAACACTCTGTATTTCAATATCTTTTAGATTGGTTCTAGATATTGGTACATTTAAATTATTATTAGTTAATTTATTCATTTTTATTAATTTACGATCTAATTTTTAATTTTTTTTTATGTTCTGATCTCCATTCTATCAATTTCTTCAAACCTTTTTTTAAGGTCAATTTAGATTGAAAATTAATTTGTTCTTTTGCTTTTTTTGGACAGCCAATTCTGTTTTTTACAAAAGTAGTTTCATTTTTTTTAAGATATTCAATTTTTAAATTACTGTTAGTAAGTAAGAGTAGCATTTCAGCTAATTCTTTTAAAGAGGTTTGTATACCAGTACCAACATTATAAAAATTATTTACTTTTTCTGATTTCATTGCACAAATATTTGCTAGTGCACAATCTTCAACAGAAATAAAATCAAAACATTCTGATCCATCTCCAAAAATTACAGGGTTCTCATTTTTATCTATAGCATCTAACATTTTCATGATTACCGCAATATAAGCCCCTTGGTAATCTTGTCTTGGTCCATAGACATTCATATATCTTAACCCAAGATAATTTAAATCATATCTATGGTAAAATGAACGAAGCATAGCCTCACCACATATTTTTGTGCTACCATAAAAATTTTTATTGTTAAAAGGGTGATCTTCTGTCATTGGATTTGTTATTGCATCTCCATAGACTGATGCTGATGAAGAATAGATTAATTTTTCAACTTTTTCTTTAACGCATGCTTCAATTACGTTAAATGTTCCTTTAACATTTACATCAAAAGCGCTTCTAGGGAATTCATGACATTGGAGTAACCATAATGCTGCAAAATGAAAGACACCGTTTGCTCCTTTTAAGGCAGAATATAAAATATCTGTATGCAAAATATCTCCACCAGCTTCAAATATACTAACTCGTGGATCTTTTAGAGCATTTTCTAAATTATCTATTCTGCCTCTAACAAAGTTATCGTAAATTATAATCTCTTTAACATCTTCGTTCAGTAGCGCGTCGACGGTATGTGAGCCGATGAGACCAGCTCCTCCAATTACAACAATTTTTTTTCCTGAAAGGATCATTTATTTATTCATTTATTAAATTTGTACGATATTTATAATTGTTTATTTAGTTAAATCAATTAGACCATCACTAAATTTTTTTAATTTATCCCTTTCGTGAGAAACTATTATTATAGTTAAATCTTTATAGAACATTTTTAGGTTTTTTAAAACTCTTTTTGCAGTTACGCTGTCTAAAGCGTTTGTTGCTTCGTCTAAAATCAATAATTCAGGTTGTTTGTAAAGAGCTCTTGCAATGCCAATTCTTTGTTTCTGTCCTCCAGATATAGATGCACCATTTTCACCTAGTTTTGTTTTATATTTATTCACAAGCTTTTTTGCAAAAACATCAACCTGTACATGTTTACAAACTCTTTTTAGCAAAGTATGGTTTATTTTTTCTTTTTCTATAGAAAAAGCAATGTTTTCTTCAATTGTGGCATCGGCAATAAAAATATCCTGAGGGACATTTGCAATTTTACGTGCCCAAGATCTTTTATCAATTTCCGTATTTAATTTTTTTTTATCAATATATATTGATCCCCTATTAGGGTCTAAAAGACCAAGCATTAAATCAAGCAATGTACTTTTTCCAACTCCAGAGGGTCCTACGATGCCAACAATACTCCCTTTTTTTATAAAGAAATTTAAATTTTTTATAATCCAATCTTGTTCATCATGATATTTGAAGCTTAAATTTTTTCCTGTGATAGTTTCTGAAAATTTCATAGATGAACTTAAACTATGATCAATATTTTCTCGCTTGCTTTGTTCTAGTAAAAATAATACGTCTACGAGTGAAGAATATTCACCTCTTATTGAAGCTATGCTATAATAACCTTCTTGGCATAAAGGTAATATTCTTTGAGCTCCAAGAGCAAAAGTGCCTAAAATTGGTATAACGTTTGACAATCCATTTTCAGACTTTGAAAAAAAATAAGCTATCACAGCTAATAGAATAATTGCTAGGCTTTCAACTAGATAACGTGGTATATGCCCGATTAAATAATTTTGAGCTAATGCTTTTTGAAGAGATATTACAATTTCCTTGAATTTCTTAATATAAAAGTATTCATTTGTACCCAATTTTATATCTCTTATAGCACCTAAAACTTCCTGTACATTCTTGAAAAATTTATTATTATTATTTGAAATTATTTCGCTATTAAATCTAAGATATTTTTTTGTTTTATTAAGTATTAATAAATAAATTGACCCAAAACCTACAAATAATACAATTGTCAATATCCAATTTATTATTGAAAGTAGAGCTAATATTGAAAATATAATAAGAAATGATGTTACGATAGACATCATTGGAAACATAAAATTTGATACAATATTATCAACTTTTTTTAGGCCAGCTTGAATGTCACTGCTATGTCTCGATAAATGTGTTATGTAAGGTTGATCAATAGTTCTAGTATAAATCTCAACATAAAAATCACTTCCTATATCCCTAGATATTTTTGCTTGCATGCCACTCATCATTATTCTTGTGAAACCAGATATTATAATTGCAACGCAAAAAGAGACAGTAATTAAGAATTGTAGATCAGCTTTATTACTTAATTCAAGATAATGAAATATATGTTTTACAAAATCATAACTCATTATTTGATCAGGGTTAATCAAAACTGCCAAGAAAGGTAAAACAAGTCCTATACTAACAAATTCAACAAAACTTGCACCAATCATTAATAAAACAGTAACAAATAAATATTTTTTTCTATTTGGTTTAATCTTTTGGTAAAATCTTAAAAATAAGCTTTTAAAACTTGGATTTAATTTTTTCATATTTTTGTCTTAAACTTATGTTCAGTAGATTTTATTATGCAATCATATTGTTTTATATTATAAATTAAAATTTAAAAATGCCTAAATTGTCAATCACATATGGTAAGCTTATCGTTGACTAATAAATATTGTTTTTTGGTATTTGGGCACGTATATTCTCCTTTACCGCTTAATGGCAGAGAAATTCTTTCTCCATATTCACTCATCCATCCAATATGTTTCCCAGGGTTGCCAACTACTAAAGCATAATCCTTAACATTTTTATTTATTAAAGTACCAGCTCCTATAAAAGCGAACTCTCCAATAGTTACACCACAAACTATTGTTGCATTAGCTCCAATCGTTGCACCTTTTTTTACGATTGTATCTCTATATTCATTTTTTCTTGAAATTTTTGACCTTGGATTGTAAACATTAGTAAAAACCATGCTTGGACCACAAAAAACATAATCTTCTAACTTTACATTATCGTAAATTGAAATGTTGTTTTGAATTTTACAAAAATCTCCAATTGTTACATTGTTTCCAATATAAACATTCTGTCCAATTGAAACATTTTTTCCTATTTTAGCACCAGCACACACATGACTGAAATGCCAAATCATTGTATCTTTTCCAATTTTAGCCCCACTATCAATTATAGATGATGGGTGTTTTTTATATTCCATGTTTAATTCTTGCTAATGGGTGTATGTGGTTTTTATTATTAATCTGAATCTTGGAATTTCTAATTTTTTCAACAGTCTCTATACAATTTTCTGTTTCTGAGACGTTAAATCCTCGACCATTAATAATGTTTTTATAACTAACAGTATGAAGATCAGTAAATCCTTTTGAAAACTCTAATGTTTCTCTACTGACAGTTATTTTTCTATATGTTTTTTTATCTTTATTAATATCATTTGGCAGATCATTTTCATCTATTGATAAAAACCATTTGACATTAGCTTTTTCTAATTCAATAAAACCTGAGGAACTACTTATATTATTATGATGCACCTCTAAAGCTAACGATTTACCGAATATAAAATGCAACATATCAAAAAAATGTATTCCTATATTAGTTGCAATGCCAAAGCCTTTATTAGGGTCATTTTTCCAGCTTTTATAATACCATTTTCCTCTAGAGGTAATATAAGTTATTTCTACATCAAACTTATCAAAGTTTTTTGATTTAGCTACCTTGTTTTTTAATTTTATAGTTGCTTCGTGGTGTCTTAATTGAAGGATGTTATAAACTTTTTTATTTGTTTCTTTCTCAATAATCTTTATTTCATTAAGAAGCTTAGTTGTAGGTACTAGAGGTTTTTCGCATATTACATTTACTCCCAACCTTAAACTAGTTGATATATGATTAAAATGTAAATGATTGGGACTACAAACAATAATATAATCTAATTTTGAACAACTAGAATTATTCAAAGTTTGAGCATGGTTATAGAAACTTTCAAAATCTGTAAAAAATTCACAGTTAGGAAAATAACTATCTATAATACCAACAGAATCATTTATGTCGTAGGCCATTAACAAATTATTATTTGTTTCAAGAACAGCTTGCATATGTCTTTTAGCGATATAACCTGAAGCACCAATTAGAGCAAAATTTTTCATATTACAACCTGAAAACAGTAAAGCCTTCTTTTTCGCATTCATATTTATCATATAAGCTTTTAAGATCAGCTAGAATAGGCTTGTTTAATTTATTAAAGAATTTTTTTAATTGAAATGGTTTTAATTTTCTATATTCAGAATGACCGACCGCAACTACTAGTGCATCTAAATTTTTAAAATTCTCTATAGTTGTAAGATTTA